>Ga0315282_10000037_pt1 | contig 281131 bp, 244 predicted proteins | sample YL17G07_20_MG_FD_203693 | JGI IMG/M metagenome (GOLD analysis project Ga0315282, IMG submission 203693) | Sediment microbial communities from Yellowstone Lake, YNP, Wyoming, USA - YL17G07_20 | ecosystem: Environmental > Aquatic > Freshwater > Lake > Sediment | place: USA: Wyoming | collected...
CGGAGGCATGGGCGGCATGGGCGGCGGCTACGGCGGCATGAGTGGCGGCTACGGGGGCATGAGTGGCGGCTACGGGGGCATGAGTGGCGGCTACGGCGGCACTGGCGGTGGCTATGGGGGTGGCTACGGCGGCGGCATGGGCGGCTACCGCAGGTGAGGCGGAGGCTGCGGCTTTCAGGTAGCCGCGACATACTGACGGCAAGGTTGTATTGCGCAAAATTCTTTGTTGGCAGGCAGGTATCTGGACGGCCTGGCAGAAAGGGGAATGCCGGTCGTTGCCGCGTGCAAACGTGCTCACCGGCGCGATGGATCGCCGGAGGAAGACTATATGCCGCGTTGCAGGAGGGCGACATGACTAGAGTCAAAACCCCGAAGTGGTGGGAGGCGATGGCAGCAGCAGTAATCGCGCTCGGCCTCGCTTTCTCGATCGGCGCGGCCGCGCCGGCCGACAGCCAATCGGCACAGAGCCCGCAGTCCGGGCCTGCCTTGAACCTCACCGACATTCCGGTGCGCGACCTTCTGCAGACGCTGGCCAAGCAGAGCGGCGTCAACATCGTGATGACTGACGAGCTTACCGGCAATGTGAGCCTGCAGGTAACGGACCAGCCTTTCGAGGAGATCCTGTCCGCCGTCTGCGACCTGAAAGGACTGCGCTGGAAGCGCAGGGATAACGGGCTGTACATGGTCTATGCAGAAAAGGCGGGCGCGAAGAAGGTAACGCCGGCGGAGGAACCGGCGGCATCGGACAGGCCGCGCGCCAGGGGGCCGAAGAAAATCGATATCATACCCATGCGCTTCTGGGACTGCGGTTACCTGGCATACCAGTTCGACGGCTACACGCAGCCGAGAAACGCGGGGCTGCTGCGCACGCCGCAGACGCCCCCTATGTCGGGCATTGGCCCGGTGACGGAACTCGTCAGCCCGAGGGCGGTGGAGACCAGCATGATGCCGAGGCTGCCAGGCATGCAAAACCCTCCGATAATCCCGGCGCCTGCTGGCTATCCCGTTGCGCAGCAGGCGGAATCGCTCGGCCTGCAGAACATGCAATACCCTGTCGCGCCCGGGGTGGGCTTCCCCAGCACCACCGGCGTAACGGGCGTGCTAGGGGCTCCTGCGACACGCGGTGGGCCGGTGTCGCAAGTGCCGGGAGCCGGCGGCCCGCTGGGCACGCTGTTGCCACAGGGCCTTGAGGGGCCTCCCATAGCATACCTGCCGCTCAATGCCCTGATCGTGGTGGGCGACGAGGAGGCGATAAAGGAATTCCGCGAACTCGTAAGCCTGCTGGACGTGAAGGTGCGCCAGGTGAAGATGGAGATACAACTGGTCAGCGTGTCGCTTGAGACCGTGCAGGGCTGGGGTCTGCAGTGGCAGTGGGCGAGCGGAAACACGAGCGTGACGCTTCCTAGCGACTTCCTTGGGCCAGCCGGCATCTCGATCGCATATACGAGGGAGAACCTGTGGGCCAAGTTGCAGGCCGCAGTGACGGCAACCAAGGCCAGGGTCATCCAGGCCTTCACCGTTACTACGCTGAATAACTTCCCCGCCAGCATCCAGACCGTGTCGAACTACCCGTTCATAACCAGCAGCGGGGTGGTGACAGGCGCTACAACGGCCACAACGGGCACGGTCCTTACTGGAAGCCAGGTCAACTATGTCACCATTCCGGCTGTCTTCCAGGTGATCCCGACGATCAACGCGGACGATACGATAAGTGCGTATCTGACGCCGGTTTTTACCAGCGTCGGGCCGCAGATCCCGGTGGCAGGCGGGGGGTCTGTCCCTCAAGTCTTTACACAGAGCGCGTACACCCTGGCGAGAGTGAAGAACGGCGAAACGTTCGTGATCGGTGGGACTCTGCTGAAGAACTGGACGAAGACCATGGTGAAGGTGCCCCTGCTTTCCGATATCCCGCTTCTCGGCAGGCTTCTATTCACGAAACAGGACATAAGCGAGTCGAACGACGAAGTCTTCTTCTTCATCACGCCCAGGATTCAGGAGGAAGAAGCGCCAGGGGCGCTGACGACGGTTGCGATTCCGTAGCGCTGCGCGATGACCCGGTTGTCGCGTTGATTGGCTTTCGGTGCCCGCCATATCGGCGGGCACCTTCGCAAGGGCGGCGCAGCAAGGCAGGGATGGAAGATGTTTCGCTTCATGACAGCGGGTGAGTCGCACGGGCAGGCATTGCTGGCGATAGTGGAAGGGCTGCCCGCCGGCCTGCGGCTGTCGGAACGTTTCATCAATGTGCACCTGGCGCGCAGGCAGTGCGGCTACGGCCGCGGGGCCCGCATGAAGATCGAGCACGACGAGGCCCAACTGGTGGCGGGCGTCCGATTCGGCAAGACCCTGGGCAGCCCGATAGCGCTGCTGATCCGCAACAGGGATTGGGAATCGTGGAGGGAGGCTATGGACCCGCGGGCGGCTCCGCCGGAAGCCCAGGCGCGCCGCGTAACCGTGCCGCGCCCCGGTCACGCAGACCTGGCGGGGGCGGCGAAGTATGGCGCAGACGACGTCCGCAATGTCCTGGAGCGAGCCAGCGCAAGGGAGACTGCGGCCAGGACGGCGGTCGGAGCCATTGCGCGCCGTCTGCTGCGGGAGATGGGCGTCGAGGTGGTGAGCCATGTGGTGCGGATCGGCAGCGTGCGCGCGCACGCGCCCGATCTGCCGTGGAGCGACATAGGACGCAGGGCGGACGCAAGCGATGTACGCTGCGCCGACGCTGCAGCCGCCGCGCGCATGAGGAGGGCGATTGACCGCGCGCGCCGCGCCGGAGATACGCTCGGGGGCATTTTCCAGGTCGCGGCCCTGGGGGCAGCGCCTGGGCTCGGAAGTTACACACAATATGACCTGCGGCTGGACGGAAGGCTGGCGCAGGCATTGATGAGCATCCCGGGGATCAAGGGCGTGGAAATCGGGCTCGGATTCGCAGCAGCGGCTCTGCCCGGATCGCGGGTTCACGACGAGATCGCGCAGAGGAGAGCAGGCTCACCGGACCAGTTTCCTCCGTGGCGCAGGCCCACGAATCGCGCCGGCGGGCTGGAGGGCGGGGTGAGCAACGGCGAGCCGATAATCCTCCAGGCGGCGATGAAACCGATTGCAACGCTTATGCGGCCGCTGCGGTCGGTTGATATGCGCACCGGCCGCGCCGCGCAGGCTCACGTCGAGAGGGCGGACGTGTGCGCCGTGCCGTCGGCCGCAGTGGTCGGCGAGGCGGTGGTCGCAATAGAACTTGCCCGCGCCGCGCTCGACAAGTTCGGGGGAGACAGCATGGGGGAATTCCTGCGCAACTTCCGAAGTTTCCGCCGTCAGGTGCTGCGCCAATTCGCCGCCTGATGGGCGGACAGGGGGAAGCACAACCGTGAGCAACATAGTCCTGACGGGATTTATGGGAACCGGCAAAACGTTCGTGGGGCGGCTGCTGGCCCGGCGCCTGGGGCTTGCCTTTGTGGACTGCGATGCGCTCATCGAGCAAAGGGCGGGGCGCACGATCAGCGAGATCTTCGAGCGCGAGGGCGAACCTGCTTTCCGCGACCTCGAGCGGTCTGTGATCCTCGAAGTTACATCGCGCCCCGGGCAGGTGATAGCAACGGGCGGAGGAGCCATCAAGGACGCGCGAAACGTCCGGCGGATGAAGAGCGCGGGGACGCTGATCTGTCTCGCCGCTCGGCCCGATGTGATCTGGCAGAGAGTCAGCCAATACAAGCACCGCCCCCTGCTGCGCACGCGCAACCCGCGCCGCCGCATCGAGCAACTGCTGGCGGAGCGCGCCCCTTTCTACGCGCAGGCCCACTTCTCCGTTGATACCTCTGGCCTTTCGGCGCCGCAGGCCGTGCGGCGAATCCTGGATCTGCTCGGGCGGGTGCGCATCGTCCTGGGCGAGCGCTCCTACGACATCCTGATCGGGCACGGCTTGCTGGACAGCGTGGGCCCTCGCGTGCGCGATCTGGTCAGGCCGACGATGGCGGCGATCATCACGCATCCCGGCCTGGTGGAACCATACGGACGGAAGGTCGTCGCGTCGCTGCGCGGGGCAGGGGTGAAGGCTGCGACGTTCACCCTCCCGCCGGGGGAGCGTTCGAAGTCGTTTGCGCAGGCGCGGCGGCTGCACGGGCTGCTGCTCGATGCCGGGGCGGACAGGGGCAGCGTGGTGATTGCGCTGGGCGGAGGAGTGGTCGGCGACCTGGCAGGCTTCGTCGCGGCGACATACATGCGCGGTATCGCGCTCGTGCAGGTGCCGACCACGCTGCTGGCGCAGGTGGATGCGAGCGTGGGCGGGAAGGTGGCCGTGAACCTGGGCGGCGTGAAGAATGTGGTGGGGAGTTTCTACCAGCCGCGCGCGGTGATCGCCGACCTGGATACTCTGCGCACGCTGCCGCGGCGGCAGTTTCGCAGCGGGATGGCGGAGGTGGTGAAACACGCGGCGATTCGCGATGCTGCTCTTTTCGAGTATCTGGAGCGGTTTCACGAAGAGGTCCTGGCGCTCGAGCCTGTGGCACTGCAGCAGGTGGTGAGGCGCAACTGCGAGATCAAGGCCCAGATCGTATCGGCGGACGAACGCGAAGAAGGCCTGCGGACGATACTGAATTTCGGGCACACGATCGGCCATGCGCTCGAATCGGCGCTGCGATACCGGATGCTGCACGGTGAGGCGGTGGCCGTGGGAATGGTCGCTGCGGCGAGACTATCGGCTGCGGCCGGCAGATTGTCGAAAGGGGATGCCGCGCGCATCGAGGCTCTGCTCCGCGCCATCGGGCTTCCGGTGCACGCGCCGGGCGCAGCGCCCGAAGCAGTGGCCGCGCTGATGGCAGCGGACAAGAAAGCAAAGGCCGGCCGGGCAAGATTCGTTCTGTTGGACGGCATAGGTAAGGCGAGGGTAAGCCAACACGTAGAACAAGCGCTTGCTACGCAGGCGCTTGGCTCTATACTGCCCGACAAGAAGACCGGCGCCACTGGACGGTGGTAGGCCGGGACTCCAGTGGCGCCGGGGAGGGACCCTTTTCGAAGGGGGCGAAACCGCGGCCCTGGCTTCCTCCCATGGTGATAATAGCATACAAAGGCTTGCTTGTAAAGTGCCCCGGACGGCCTTTTTGCCGTCCTGCGGCGACTTGTAATCGGGGGCGCGGAACCTGGGGGATGCGGGCCGCTGGTTCCTAATCGGCGGCTGCAGCCTGGGCCTGCAGCAGGAGGGCGCTGGCCTGCTCGCCCTCGGGCAGGGGCGGAAGGTCGTGCAGGCGGTTCAACCCGAAGCGGGTCAGAAATTCGTCGGTCGTGCAGTACAGCGTGGGCCTGCCGGGGGCCTGCTTTCGGCCCTTTTCGCTGACCAGCCCGTAGTTGAGCAGGGTCTCGACCACGCCGTCAACGTTCACCCCCCTGATGGCCTCGACCTCGGGACGGGTCACAGGCTGCCGGTAGGCGATGATCGCCAGGGTCTCGAGGGCGGCGCGGCTGAGGCGAATGCGCTGGGGCGGGTGGATGCGTTCGACATACGGCGAGTATTCAGGCCTGGTGCAAAGCCTGTAGCCGCCGGCGACATTGATCACTTGCAGGCCGCGCCCCTCCAGCGACGCGGCCAGTTGCGCCGCAATCTCCTCTGCGCGTCGCGGCGTAACCTCCAGGATGCGAGCCAGTTCGGCCGTGCTGAGCGGCTCGCCCGCGAGATAGAGGACGCACTCGAGCGCCGCCGCCAGATTGGCTTCAGCGTTGTGATCCGTCAGATCGCTGGTCATCGGACTCTTTCTTCCTGGCGAGAATAACTATCGTGCCGAAAAGCCCCTGCTGGCGCACGATCAGCCGGCCCAGGCGGATGAGTTCGAGCAGGGCGAGGAAGGTAACGATCACCTCGACGCGAGTTACGTCTGCGGGGAAGAGATCCTGAAAAGCGATCCCCTGCGGGATGGAAAGGACTCGATGCCAGAGGTCCGCGACCTTCTCTCGCAGCGTGAACCGCTGTCCGGGAATGCGCCTCGGAGGCTCCGGTCGCGCGCGCGCGAGCACTTGCCTGAAGACGGCGAACAGGCCCTCGGCCGAAACGCCGTCGAGCACGATGCCCACCCCGTCTCCGTCGCCGCGAGAATATACCCCCGCTTGTCGCTCGGCCATCACTCCGAGCGCGCCGGCCGCCTCCCGGAAGCGGCGGTATTCCTCCAGGCGCGCGGCAAGTTCGAGCGCCGGGTCCGGCCCCTCCTCTTCGTCCTCCACTTGGGGCGGAGCGGGAAGCACGGCGCGCGACTTCAGCCAGAGAAGGGTCGCGGCTGTTACGACGAACTCGGCGGCCAATTCGATTTCGAGGGCCTCGGCGAGGGCCAGATACTCCAGATACTGCGAGGTGATCAGGCTAATGGCAATGTCGTGGATGTCAATCTTCTGTTCATCCACAAGATACAGGAGAAGGTCGAGCGGGCCCTCGAAAAGGGGGAGGCTCACCCGGTGGCCGTGGAACTGGCCGATGACCTCCGGCTCGAGGCCCCACGTGAGCGGCCCTTCGGGGACACCCTGAGTCCCGACGTCGTCGGGACGAATGGGCGGCGCTGCTGCTGTCAAGGCTGTCTCCTTTGCTGCAACTTGGTAGTCCGACGTGTTCGCGCGTTCTGCTACAATTTCATTGCCGCTCTTACTTCCTGCATCGTCCTTTCGGCAACCGCGCTGGCGCGCCGGTTGCCTTCCTTCATGATATCCCAGACCGTGTCCGGTTCTTTCTCCCAGCGGTTGCGCGCCGCGCGGATAGGCTCCAGCGCCCGGATGATGCTCTCCGCCAGGTCGGCCTTGTCCTCAACACATCCCAGCGTTGCAGCGCGGCAGTCGTGGGCTATCTGCTCGGCGCGGTCGGGGGTGTAGATGCGGTGATACATCCAGACCGGGCATTCCTCCGGGTGGCCCGGGTCGGTGCGATAGATGCGCCGCGGGTCGGTGAACATCATGCGCGCCTTGCTGCGGATCTCGTCGGGAGAGGCGCCGATGTGCAATGTGTTGCCGTAGGATTTGCTCATCTTGCGGCCGTCGAGGCCGGGGAGAAGTGGCGTCTCGCTGAGCAGGGCCTGCGGCTCAGGGAACACCGGCCCGTAGAGGTTATTGAAGCGCCGGACGATCTCGCGCGCGAGTTCCAGGTGTGGGAGTTGGTCCTGTCCCACAGGTACCGTGTCGCCCTTGTAAAGAGCGATGTCGGCAGTCATTAGCACCGGGTAGCCGAGCAGGCCGTAGCACGGCGGCTCTCCGTGCAGGTCCTCAAGTTTCTCCTTGTACGTCGGCACCCGCTCGAGCCATGAGATGGGAGTGATCATCGAGAGGAGAATGTGCAATTCGGCGTGCTGCTTGACCTGCGATTGCACGACGATCGTGGTCTTTTCGGGATCAATGCCCGCGCTCATGTAATCAACGGCCATGTTCCAGATGTTGGCGCGCATCTGGTCGGTCTTGTCGTAGTCTGTGGTCAGAGCGTGCAGGTCAACGAGGCCGCAGTACATCACGTAGTCGTCCTGCAGGCGCACCCAGTTGCGCAGGGCGCCCTCGTAGTTGCCGAGGTGAAGCAGGCCTGTGAGGCGCGTCGCCGAGAAGATGGTGCCTTTTTTCTGCGTCTTGCCCATAAAAAGAAGCCGCGGAGCGGTCCTGGCTATGACGCGTTGCTGCAATGCCCAGTCCGCGGAGACCGGTCCATTATATCACAAATATCCGCGCCCGGCAACCCGGATCCCTCTGTAGGGCGGGCGCGCCTGCGCCCGCCGACGGCGGCCCTGGGCCCTTCGATCCGCCAGCTGGCGGACTCAGGGCAGGCAGGGCCGCCCTACAATGGAATCCCGAAAGCGCGGACGAGGAAGACGGCCATCTGGCCGCGCGTCACGGGCTGTTTAGGGCAGTAGCACCAGCAAACGCCATACTCCGGCGGGCAAGCGCACCCGCTCGTCACGGTAGCGCCTGCGGGCCAGGCGCTCGAATCCATAAGCCGCTCTATATATGGGCAGGCCCAACTTCCGTGCGATACATCACAGAACGTCCCGGAGCAAGACGACATGGGCAACTTGCCCGTGGCGCGCACCAGAAATGCTGCCATCTCGTCTCTCAGCACCGGGGTGGACGGGCAGTATTTCCTACATGGCAGCGCGGCGCAGCCTATCGTCGGTGGATTCCCATTCCAGGAATCGGCGTCCGCGAGGCGCTCGATCCAGCCGTAATATGAATGCAGCCTGGGGACATCGCAAAACGTGGGGGTCTCGCGGTTCAGTTGGATCTTGCCAGCGGCGCGGCAAAGGAACGCCGCCATCTGCGCGCGCGTCACGTTGGCGAACGGGCAATACAGGCGCGGTGTTGCCGAGCACCCGCCTGTGACTCCGCTGCTGACAAGGGCCTGGACGTGCGCCAGGTAGGGACTGTTGCAGCGCACATCATCAAATGTAGGGATGATTATCGTGTCGGAGGCCACCCCCGACGCGTTGCCGCAGGCGTCGAGGAACTGGACGCTTACCTTCCTGAGCCCCGTCCCCTGCAGAAGGGCCCACGCCTTCGTGGAGGCGAACGGCCCCCACCCGCCCCACGACCATTCCGCCTCCCGGAATCTCATCTGGGTGGCGCCCGGCGCTGTGAGCGTCAACGTCACGTCGTGGGACTCCGCGCACAACGCCCCGCCGTTGATGGCGATGGAAACCGGCTGGGGCGGCGTCGTGTCAAGCAGTATCTCGTCGCAGGCATCGCCGCACGGGTTCATCGCCGCGTCGCGCCCCTGCACGCACACGCGCTTTGCGCCGTCGCCTGAGGTCAGCGTCCACGCCCTGGTGTAGGCAAACGCTTCCCAGGGCCCCCACTCGCCCGGGTCGTTTCTGAACCGCACCTGCGCGCACTGCTCGGACGTGAGCGAAAGAGAAACTGAGCGAGAGTTGGTACACGGGGCACCGCGGCTGATCCACACGCGAAGCGGCGCCACGGCCTGCCAGTCGCGCACGAAGACATCCAGGCCTACGTCGCCGTCGTCCGGCACGAGGTTAGTCGCCCAGGATCGGAAGGCCACGTACCTGCCGTCGCCGCTGATCGCCGTCGTCCAGGCGCAGTGGTTGTCTGGCTGCTCACCGTTCCAAGCCACCGTAATGCGCTCCGTCGTGCTTGTCTGCCTGTCGCGCAGGAACACGTCACGGTAGCCGTTCGTGTCGCCGGGCACGAGGTTGCTGGCCTCGGAAACGAATGCCACGAACCTGCCGTCCAGGCTGATGGATGCGCCGTATGAGGGGCCGTTGCCCACTTGGTCGGTGGTGGACACGCTCGCGATCTCGCCTGCTCCTGTGCTCCTGTCGCGGACGAAAACCTGCCCCTGCCCTGACGAGTAAGCCACGAAGCGGCCGTCCATGCTCAGCGAGGGGTGCCCCCCGGTGCTGCCAGAGGCTGCCGAAGCAACAAGTTCTGCTGTCGCCGTCACGCGGTCGTAAACGTAGAGGTTGTCTATGTATCCATCCGTCCAGTAGGCGACAAACCTGCCGTCACCGCTGATAGCCGGAGAATAGACTCCTTCGCCTGTGGCTGACCCCTGCCCCGTCTGTCGGTCGTAGATCAGCAGCATCTCGATGCAGCAAGCCGGACTGCCGTGATAGTCGAAGTAGGATTCGTATCTGAATGCGAGATAGCGTCCATCGGCGCTGATGGAGGGGTCGTGGTAGCCTCCTGGCCCCCCGATGCGTTCCGTGGTCTGGGACAGCAGGTCGCGCACGAAGATGTCCGTCCCGGGGCCGTTCGCGTCGTCTGGCACAAGGTTCGTGGCCTCGGACTCAAACGCGACGAACCTGCCGTCAGCGCTTATGGAGGGGCTGGCCCGATCGCCCCTGCAGGTAGCACCGTTCGCCGGTTCGCCCGAACTGCTGACGTTCACTCGCTCCGTAGTGCCCAGCAAGCGGTCGCGAACGAAAACGTCGCGGCTACCAGGACCGTCGCCTGGCACGAGGTTGCCGGCGTCCGAGGCAAATGCCACAAATCGGCCGTCCGCGCTGATCGAGGGGCGGGAGTACATCGCATAGTCGTCGGTCCCCGGCTCGCCCGAAGTGCTGACGCTGACGCGCTCTGTGACGGCGGCAGGAGCAGGGGCGGCAATAGCCAGCAGCGCCAATGCCGCGAGCCCCATCGCGAGTCTGTACCCTTGCGCATCCGACCCCCGCATCCGTCCCATCGAAACCTCCCTGCGGGCGCTCCCCCGGCGCTGCGGGGTGCCCGCAGGTATATTACAACACGGGAGCGCCCCTCCCACACCGAAAAAACATTTGACAAATGGCGGCCCCGGGGGCCCTGCGGAACCTCTTAGCGGGGGCGGAACATGGTGAGCAGGAAGACGAGGTTCCGATCCGCGTAAACTGCGTGCACGAGTTTCGCGGGCATGAAGAACCATGAGCCTGGGCCGGCGCGATGTTCCTCCGCCCCCAACTTGATGGTGCCCTGGCCGCTGAGCACGTGGACAACGGCAGGCACGCTGGCCGTATGCTCTGAGAGCGCCTGGCCGCGCGCCATGCAAAACAGGATGACTTTGCCCCATGGCCTCTGGGTGATGGTCTTGCTTACAATGCCGTTGCGGGCAAATTCAACCATTGCCTTCAGATCGGCTGCCAGGGCAGAGGGCCCGCCCGCTGCTGTCTTTGTGCGTCTTTTCGCCGTCTTTTCGGGCATGGTGCATTGCCCGCGCAGAGTATAGAGAAGCCGCCGTGCGCCGTCAACCGCATCAAAGGGCTGCGGTGGGCATTGTGCCAGGCGCGCGGATGGCACGCTTTTTGCGAGCATGCTGCGGTGGGCCCAGGGTCCCGGAAGATGCTCGTTGACCGATATGACAGCGCGCTGGGAGCGCAGGTCTATGATCTGGAAATATATCACGGCGCAATGGGCGGCCCTGACGTGGATGGCGTCTGGCTTCCGCTGGCGCGGGAATGCGGCGCGCCGGTTCTGGAACTAGGCTGCGGGACTGGCCGCGTGATCATCACCCTTGCGCGCGCCGGCCTTGAGGTCACTGGCCTGGATCGCTCTACGCACATGCTTTCAGCAGCGTGGAAGAAACTGGCAGCGGAGAATCCCGATGTGCGCGCGCGAGTTACGCTGGTGAAAGGCGACATGAGGGACTTTGACCTTCACCGCCGCTTCGCCCTGATCGTCTGTCCCTTCAACACGTTCCAACTGCTTCTCAAGCGCGAGGACCAGGAAGGCGCCTTGCGGTGCGCCCGCAAGCACCTGCGAAGGGAGGGCCGGTTTGCCCTGAGCGTTTTCAACCCCCGGCTGGACCTGCTTGCGCGCGGCCGGTGGCAGAGCAAGCCGGCGGCGCGAACCGATGCCGCCTCCGGCAGGACGCTTGAGACATACCACGAAACAACCTACGACACCGGTAAACAGATGCTTGACTGCGTGTTTCACGAATGCCTGGTCGAGCCGGGCGGCAAGGTAACCCGCTTCGAAACGCCGCTGCGCATGAGGTATTTCTTCAGGTTTGAACTGGAACTGCTGCTGGAAAAGAGGGGTTTCGCTGTAGAGAGAGTATATGGGGATTGGAGGCGCAGGTCCTTTCGTTCGGGCAGCGCACAGATAATCCTGGTGGCGAGGCGGATGACGGCCCGCGGCATGTATTGACAGGAGCCGAATATGGAACGTATAATTGGGGGGTAGGGGGAGCAAAGAATGGTGGCGACAACTGGGCTTAGATGTCCAGAGTGCGGGGTAACGACTGACCGGGGGTCAGCGGAATTCCCGCTCTGCCGCCAGTGCCACTTACCGCTAATCATCTGCGGAACCTGCCAGCATTTTGACCGTCGGGAGAACAACGGCCGGGGGGCCTGCGGCAATCGGGTGGTTCCCGGCCACCTGCTGATGGAGGTGGGCAGCACGCCAAACTGCCGGCACTTCGCGCCCAGGCTGCGCACGAGAACTCCCTGGGAAGTGAAGCCGGCCGCGTGGGTGGTGCTGGGCGTCATAGTCGTGCTTGCGCTGATGTTGCCGCTGGCATTGCTGGCGCTGCGTGCTGCGCATGGGCCGCGGCTGCGGGTGCAAGCGTCGGGGCCCGAAGCGCTGGCGGTGGGCGAGCGAGGGATGGCGGTGCTGGATATCCGCGATCTCGGCGGCGGGGTGGAGGGGCAGATAGATGTCGGCCTGTCTGCCGGGTTCTTCAAGAAGGTGCGGGTGGCGGGCGTTGACCCGAAGCCGACTGCCCAGGGGCTGAAAGACGGGTATTTCACGTTGTCCTACCATGCTCCGGGGCCGTGTTACCCGCTGCTGGTGCGGCTCGAACTTATCGGTCAGGAGCCTGGAAGCCACACGCTCGATGTGCGCATCAGCAATTCGCTACACGATCTGGCGAGAGCGCAACTGCCCATCCTGGTAACGACATCCGGAGAGCGAGGGGCAGGATGACGCTCGAAGACACTCGTCTGCGGCGCACGATCCAGAAGGAACTCGTCAAGAGGTCCACGGATACGGAACAGATCCGTGTGTTCGTCACAAACGGGATAGTCACACTGCAGGGAGAGTTGCGCAACAGGCGTGGGGCCACGGCAGACCTCATTTCGGAAATGGAGATCATCCTCGACGTCATCCACCGGCTTCCAGGCGTGCGCGACATCGTTAACTGGGTGAAGGCATAACAGTTGTAGCGCTGCCTGGTGCGCCGGCGCGGGGCACAGCAACAAGGCGGTGAGCATTGCGCAGGGCGGTACTGTTTGTTCTTTTCGGTCCCTCGGGCGTGGGCAAGGACTCTGTCCTGCGCGCCGTGCTGCCCCGCGTCGAAGGGCTGACCCGATGCGTTTCCGTTACCACCAGGCCTCCCCGGCCCGGGGAGGTCGAGGGCAAGGACCACTGGTATGTATCGGAGGATGCATTTCGTCGCATGGTGCACGCGGGCGAGTTTCTCGAGTGGGCGCAATACGTCGGCCACCACTACGGCACGCCGCGCGCCTCGGTCGAGAAGATGATACAGCAGGGGGCTGATGTCGTCGTGCGCGTGGAGGTGCAGGGGGCGGAGCAGATACGCGCGTCGGTGGCCGACGCGGTGCTCATTTTCCTGGTCGCTCCTTCCTGGGAAGAACTGCGCAGGCGTCTCGATGGCCGCCGCACCGAGAACTCAGAGGAGATCGAGAAGCGCCTGGCAATGGCGCGCGAGGAGGTGCGCCGCGCGCACTGCGGGCCGAAGGGCGTGCCGCTTTACGACTACCTGGTTGTCAATGATGACGTGGAGCGCGCCGCAGCACAGGTGACGAGCATCATCACCGCCGAGCGACTGCGCGCAGGACGCGCCTCGCTGCCGCTGCTGGAGCAATAGATGGCCGCCGACGTTCTCGCCGGAAAGACGATTGCCGTGGGAGTAACCGGCAGCATAGCCGCATACAAGGCGGTGGAGATCGTCCGCCGCCTGGTCGAGCGCGGCGCGCAGGTCCACGTGCTGATGACCGAATCGGCTTCACGCTTCGTGGCTCCTCTCACCTTCCAGACGCTCTCGCGCAACCCTGTGCTCACTGACCTGTTCGCACCTGTCGCGGACTGGGAGATCGAGCACGTGGCGATGGCTGACCGCATCGCCCTGCTATTGATCGCTCCTGCCACAGCCAATGCGATCGCGCGGCTGGCCGCAGGCATCGCGGATGATCCGCTGACGTGCATCTGCCTTTCAACGCGCGCCCCGGTGCTGGTCGCTCCTGCGATGGACTCGGATATGCTGCTTCATCCCGCGACCCAGGCCAACATCGAGCGCCTCAAGCAAATGGGCTACCGGATCATCGCTCCCGCAGAGGGCCCGCTCGCCAGCGGAAAGAGCGGGCCGGGCAGGCTGCCCGATGTTCAGGAGATCCTGGCGCAGGTTGAGGCCGCGCTGTCGCCGAGCGGTTGCTTGGCGGGAAAGAAAGTGGTTGTTACCGCCGGGCCGACGTGGGAGCCGATTGATCCCGTCAGGCATATCTCCAACCCCTCAAGCGGAAAAATGGGATATGCCATCGCAGCCGAGGCTGCGCGCCGGGGAGCGCAGGCGGTTCTCGTGAGCGGGCCGACATCGCTCGCAGATCCGCCGGGAGTGCAGGTGGTTAGGGTGCGGACGGCGCGCGAGATGCTGTCTGCGTGCCTTGAGCACTGCCGCAAAGCCGACGCCTTCATCTCGGCCGCAGCAGTGGCGGACTATGCCCCCGTGCGCGCATCGAAAGAAAAGCGAAAGAAAACCGAGCCGACTATGACCCTCAAACTGGTGCGCACGCCGGACATCATAGAGAGCGTCAGCCGGCAGGGGCGGCCGAAAGCTGTCGTTGGTTTCGCTGCCGAGACGAGCAGCCTGATTGCCAACGCGCGCCAGAAACTGCGCCGCAAGGGCCTGGACCTGATCGTCGCCAATGACGTCAGCAAGCCGGGCGAGGTGTTCGGATCGGATGTGACATCGGTAGTCCTCATTTCCAAGGACGGCGCGCAGCAGCGCGTGGAGCGGGTCGCCAAGGCCGAGATCGCAGGGCGCATACTCGACGCCGTCGGCCGACTGCTCGCCTGAGCGAGCAGGAAACCACGCGCGCCGCCCCGAATCCGCTTTCAGACAGGAGAAGCGAATGCCAGCACGCAGGTGGACTTTCACCTCGGAGTCGGTAACCGAGGGCCATCCCGACAAGATGGCCGACCAGATCTCCGATGCGATCCTCGATTCCATGCTCGAGCAGGACCCGTTGAGCCGCGTGGCGGTGGAAACTCTGGTAACCACGGGGCTGGTGATCGTGGCGGGCGAGGTAACGACCGACGGCTACGTCGAGGTGCCCGAGGTCGCGCGCGCCACGCTTGAGCGGATCGGCTACACGCATTCAGTGTATGGCTTCGATTTCGAAACCGCGGGGGTGCTGACCGCCATCCAGGGGCAATCGCCGGACATCAAGCGCGGCGTTGACGTCGGCGGCGCGGGCGACCAGGGCATGATGTTCGGCTACGCGTGCAGCGAGACCCCCGAACTGATGCCGCTTCCTATCATGCTGGCGCACAAACTGGTGCGCCAACTGGCAAAGATCCGCAAGGAGAACGCGCTGGAATACCTGCGGCCTGATGGAAAGAGCCAGGTTACGGTCGAATACGAGGGCTATCGCCCGGTTCGCATTGACAAGGTGCTCGTGTCGGCCCACCACGGCGAGGAGGTCAGCCAGAGTCAACTGCGCCAGGACATCATCGAGCACGTGATCAAGCCCGTCCTGCCGCCGGAACTCTTCGACAAGGAGACCGACGTGCTGGTCAACCCCACGGGCTCCTTCATCAGAGGCGGCCCGCAGGCGGACACCGGGCTCACCGGGCGCAAGATAATAGTTGATACATACGGCGGCGCGGCGCGCCACGGCGGCGGCTGCTTCTCGGGAAAGGACCCGACGAAGGTTGACCGCTCGGCATCGTATATGATGCGCTATCTGGCCAAGAACATCGTGGCCGCAGGGCTTGCAGACCGGGTGGAAGCCTCTGTCGCCTACGCAATCGGCGAGGCGAATCCGCTAGCGGTCGGCGTTGATACTTTCGGGACGGGCAAGTTGCCCGACGACCAGTTGCTGAGAATAGTGCGCGAACATTTCCTATTGCAGCCCGCGCACATCATCGAGTTCCTTGACCTGCGCAAGCCGCAGTACGAGCAGGTGGCAGCCTACGGCCACTTCGGGCGGACAGACCTCGACGTGCGCTGGGAAGATACCGACATGGCCGAAACCCTCCGCGAGGCCGCCGCCCTGGCGTAGCGCCCGCGTCCCGCCGGCTCGCGACTTGCAGTCAGGTAGGGGCGGACGGCCGTCCGCCCGCTCGAGGACTGGCGGGCCCATCTGTCATTCTGAGTCCGCCAGCCGGCGGACGAAGAATCCCATGAGGGCCTATGACTACGTTGGGATCACCTCTCCAGTTGGTCCACCTTCGCTGCGACTATGAAATCGTTTTCCGAAAGGCCCTTGATCGCATGCGTGAACAGCGTCAGGCGCACGCGATTGTATGAGATCGCAATGTCGGGGTGATGCTGCTCCGCCTCCGCAATCTCCGCCACCTTGTTCACGAAAGCCATCGCCTCGCGGAAGTTGCGGAACTTGAACTGCCTGACCAACTTGCCTTCCTGCAATTCCCACCCCTCCTTCAGTTCAGCAAGCAGTGCCCTGGCCTTCTCTTCCGTCAGCGGAGGCGTGCCGCCCTCGCAGGGCACGCACTTCTTCTCGGCCAAAGCCTCTACGGATTGCGTCATTGCTGCACCTCTCTTCCCTCTTACATGACAAGCGTCCCAGGCGCGAACAGGTTCCCGCCCGGCAGGGCCCGGACGCTGGCTGGATGTCTGGCAGCCTCCCGTGGCTGGAGCGGTTTCCGCTAACCCTATCGCGGGGATTAGGATTGCCTACATCTCGACTGCGTGATGCTGCAAAGGGGGGAATGGTGCGAACAGTTTGGGGCGAAATAGCATCTTTACATACGGAGCAGCGCTTTCAGGCCTGGGCGAGGCGAGACAGACAAGAGCAAACTGGTGAGCGGGAAATGACATTGGCTGCCCGAGAGCGGCGGTATGAGCGCCTGGCGCGGCGCTTCTACGCAGGCGTCTATAACTACCTGCGCTGGTTGAGCCGCGATGCTGAGCTGGCGAAAGACCTGACGCAGGATACCTTTGTGCAGGTCTGGAGGCACCTCGCTGAACTGCGCCGCGAGCGAGCGGCCCGGGCGTGGGTCTATCAGGTGGCGCGCAACGAGTATCTGCACCACTGCCGCCGTTCGGGCCTGGAGACGGTGTCTCTCGATGACTGCGCAGAGGCTGACCTGGCCGGATGGATGGGCATGGAGTCGTATGTGGAGTTCGAGAGGCAGTGGATTTGCCAGGCGGTGCGCGGGGCGGCAGACAGCCTCCCTGGAGGATACCGCGAGGTGATTGCGCTTCACAGTTTGGAAGGCTTGACGATCAGTCAGGTTGCGCAGGTCTTGGGAATCCCGGATGGGACGGTCAAGTCTCGCTTGAGCAAGGCTTTCGCGCTGCTCAGAAAGATGTTGGCTGCGGAGGTGAAAGGCGATGAAGTGCAAGCAGGTCAGTGAAATGCTGCGCGAGGGCGATCCGCCAGCCGGCGGACTGCGTGTGCGGGCGCACCTGGCTGTGTGCAGGCGATGCCGGGCTGAGGCTCGTTCGCTTCGGGTCGTTCGCCAGGCGGTGCAGGAATTCGGCCGCTACGAACCGCCGACGGATCTGCTGCCCGCGATCCTTGCCGTACCGAATGCAACCGCGCCTCTGCAAGTCCCAGTTAAGGAGGAAAGAGGAATGAGACGGATTGTGTTCGCTAGTATCGCGATCGTGGCCGTGTTGATCGGCGGCGCGATCGTGATTCCAGGGCGATGGAAAAAGCCGGACGCGCACTCCATACTTGTCGGCGTTGCGCACGCGATGGAACAGGCCAAGTCACTGCACATCGTGTTCCGCGGAACCGAGACGACGAACGATACCCCAACCGGACTGCGAATCATGTCCGGGCGCCAGGAGGTCTGGTTCAGCAGCCGGGCCATGTACGCCCAATTCGTTGGTCCAGACGGAGAGGTAACCTACGCAGGAGGCGCTGATCTTGATGCTGGCCAATGGTGGCACTACACGCGTGAGGACCGCACGCGCTGGCTAGGCGACCTGCGGCCCGTTGCCGCCACGGCGGCGGAAGTCGTTTCGGCCGTCCCCCGCATTCTCGTGTCAGAGCGGATGACGGAGTTATTCGGTAAGAAACTCCGCGACGCCAAGGAGACCGTCACGGTAGAGACACGCGACGGCCGCAAGGTGTCAATTGTCACCCTCACCGGCACCCCAACGAACGCACCGCGGCCCGGACTGACTACGCGACTTGTCGTGGAGGTGGACCCGGAAACAAACCATATCTTGACATTTCGCCAGTATGGGAAGGCTCGCGGGGGCGAGGAACAACTTGTCCAGGCCATGGACAGAGTCGAGTACGACGCTCCCTTCCCTTCCCACGCGTTCAGCATCCCCGAAGGGACGAAGACCGTCAAGGTCCCTGTCCTGGTCGAGGAGACCAAGGACACCGTCAGTCTGGTCATGAAGCACGAGGGCCACACGGTCCGCTTCGAGGTGCCGCGCGAGAAGTAGCAGCAGTGGTGCTCCGCGGTGGAGTTGGGGCGGGGCGGCCCGATGGGCCGCCCCGCTCCTATCTGTTGAGGGCATCCCGCAGATTGAGGACAAAGGGGATTGTCCTCGGCTCGGGCGGTGTGTTGGGATGGCCTTCAGTTCGGGGATGAAAGCGCGCTCAGGGCCAGCAGGTAGAACATGTTGTGCACGAGCCAGGGCTCGCTCGTGCGGTAGGACGGGTGCGGCCGCTCCGAGCCGACGCGCGACAGATCGAAGCCTGGCTGATCGAGAGCATAGGGCGAGCGCACGAACCCATTTGGAATAGCCCCCGGCACCGCGCCGCGCTCATGCCCCGGGATGGAATCGTAGCGGTGGTGATAGCGCGGCGGGTTGAAGGAGCCCGCTCCCTCGAACATGCACAGGCCGATCGGGTTCTTGCCGAACACCCAGTCAACCTGATCCGCGGCATAGCGCAGCGCGCGGCGGTCGCCGTTGAGCCGGTAGATTAGCGCAGCCGCCCACGCGCGCCCCAGAAGTTCGAAGTTGTGGCCCAGGGTCGAGGTGGGCTCGAAGAAGTAGTCCTCGTCTCCCACGCGCTGCTTGCTCAGGCCGAAGGGATTGTCGTCGGTGGTCTCGCAGAAGATGCGGTAGAGACGCAGGGCAGCGCGGATCCCGGCGCTGATAGGTTCCGAGGGGTGCGACAGGGCGAATTGAGCGAGGGCCGCCGCGGTCACTTCGCCGTAAGAGCCGAAAGCGCCGCGCATGCGCCCCGACGCGCTCTGCGTGGCAAGGATCGCCCCCGCGCTGCGGCGCGCGAAGTCAAGATAGCGCTCCTGCCGAGTAACCGCGTGGAGTTCGAGCGCGCTAAGCAAGAGGTGCGGGCTCGTGGTCTGCGCAGCGCCGCCTGTCGCGTGGTCGAACAGCCGCAGCGCCCTCTCCAGGTAGTCGTTCTTCGTCCCAGGCTCCCTCAGCATTGCGGACAACCGCGCCCACGCGCCGATCACCAGCGGGGAATGGCCTTCGCCCGGCGCGATCACCGGGTCGTCGTCGGTGCCAACTATATTGTCGGTTTGCTTGTCGGGCGGCGACCACTTCATCCACGAGCGCCCTGGCCCCTGGCCCACAGTATTGTAGAGCCCGCCCGTTTCGGGGTTCTGCATCTTGGCGACGAACTGCGCGCCCCACAGCGCCTCTTCTATTGCGTCGGGAGTGCCGTTGCGATCGCGATCGCAGCGCTTGAACTCAGCAGGTGAAGCGTGATACGCGGCGAGCAGGGCATAGGCGCAGCCGCCATCGCCGTTCTCGTACATTATCTTGTTGTAGTCACCAGCGCTGTGCCAGCCGCCCGTGGCGTCGAGGTGCTTGCCGTCGGGCAGGCGCGCATCGTCGAGGTGACACGGCTTGTGCCATCCCGGCACATCGAACCCGCAGCGCTGCACGAAGAAAAACTGCACCGCCAGGTCTGCAGTGCGCCGGGCCAGCAGATTGCGCCCGATCTCGAACGGCGGCGATTCTCCGCGAACCCCGCCCACGCGCGCAATGGCACGATACATGCCCGGGCTGCGCAGGCGCGAGAAATCAGCGCGCCAATAGTATCCGCCCCAGTCAGCGGGCGTGCCGTCGTGAATCCGCCCGGAGCACCGCAAAGGTATCTCCAGCAGGCAAGCGCCTGCCTGCGATGTGATCTCGAGGGTCGCCTGTGCGGACGCTGCAGGGAGGAAATTCGTCGCAACCACCAGGCTCTTGGGGCCTTCGGTTTCATAGCCCACCTGGTTCACGTGAACGCGCACCAGGGGCTGGGTGTTGCGCGCGGGCTGGCTGGGCGAGAACCAGAAGTCATCGAACCAGGCCTTGCCGTTGCGGACGGCGACCACGATCCTGGCGTTGACCGCGCCTGCGGGCGGCCGCAAGTTGTTCGCTGCGTATCGCGTCCAGCCGTTCTCAACCGGCCCGCTGGTCAATCGGTCCCGCCGCACGACCTTGTCCCATGCGTCCAGCCACGCGACCCACACGAAAACTTCACCGGACTCATGCCGCACCCACCCATCGAACCGGAATGCAGCGATGCCTTCGGCCAAGCCTATCGCCACGACGCGCGCGGCGAACCACCCATCTTGCGCCTCTATCAACAGGGAGGAACCGGTACGCCCCACGCCTTTGTCGCCCCGCTGCGAGCCCTGGCGCGTGCCGTCGAGTCCGCCAGCTGGCGGATTCTGCGGCTCGTCGGACCAGAAGGGGACCGTGCCCTTGCCGTCGGCCTCGAAAGTCGGGTTGAACATCAGGTTGCGGACCATCGGCGCGAACACCACGTCATCGAGATACGCCTCGCCCGTCGCACTCAGCCAGATGCGCGCGCCGGTGCAGTTCTCGGGCGCATCTGCCTCGACCGCAGTGAACTGCCATGCCGCATCCGGGCCAACAGCAGGAGCGCGCGCTGTCGCTATCACGTTCTGGTGCGCGTCGAGCAAGTCAGCGCCTATCGCGGCCTTGCCGCTGCGGCACTTGATCCAGCCGTCCAGGCGGTAACTTTGGCCGGGCTCGATTGAGATGACGTCGCTGCGCCACGCAGGCAGCGGGGCGCCGGTTGTCGCAATCGAGTGGGAGCCGGTCCGCGCCGGCCGGTGCGCCCATGTACCGGCAGCGCCGCGAAGCCATCCCGATGGGCCATCCGCGCCATCCTCGAACGACGGATTGGGGGCCAGGTTCGCGATCGCGCCGGGCGCGGCCGGGTTCTGCGCCAGCGCTGCGCAGGCCGGCAAACACAGCGCGCAAACAACGAAAAAGAAAAATAGAAACGAGCGCATCGTGTCACTTCCCGGGGCTGCGATATGCTGCCCTGTGTAGAGTTCGGCCTGGCCTGCTTCCGCGCTGTCGCAGCAGGCTCCTGCACGGCTGGGACTGGGCAGGAAGCCGCTGGCGCGCGCAGAACTCCGCCTGCAGAGTAACGTCGAAACCCGGCGTCCGGAGGAGCACAGCCGATGCTAAGCACATTTCCGCCGGCGGCTAGCAGCCCGCCGACTGCGCCGCGCGCGTTCCAAGCGCACCGGGGAGATGCCGTCCTCGTGCTTGGAATTATTGGGCTCATGTTTTGCTGCATTCTCGGCATCATCGCCTGGGTCATGGGCAACAACGATCTGAGGCAGATGGATGCCGGCCGCATGGACCCCACCGGACGAAGCATAACCAACGCAGGGCGAATCCTGGGCATTGTGTCTGTCTGCATACCCATCGCGCTTTTCTTTTTGTTTATTCTGTTCATGCTGGCCCTCCTGTTTCTCGCTGGCGCAGGCACGGCGGTGTACGGGGGATACTAGAGAGGTTCGCGTACTGGGGGAGGGCACGAAGCCCAATGGCCTTTGATGTCATGCTGAGCGAAGCATCCCACTCACGGTGCGATGTGTCGCGCGGGCCGGCAGGAATAACATAATGGGATTCTTCACTGCGTTCAGAATGACAGGAGAGAACGCGGCGGCTACCGATGTCACCCTGTGTCCCCGCGCAGTCGGGAGGCAGGCTCTTGCCCCGGAGAGTCTCGAAACGCGCTCGAGGGACGCGTGGGCTGTTGTGCGCGCGCCGCTGGCGGCGCTCGCGGCCTTTCTTCTTCTTGCTGCCCTTGCCAACTGGCTTGCCGGTGTGATTGGGGTCCTGCTTTGCGTGTGCCCCTTCAAACTCCTAACCGGCCTGCCGTGTCCCGGTTGTGGAGCAACGCGCGCGGCATTGTCATTGCTGAGCGGACATGTGCGCGAGGCCTGGGGCTTCAACCCTCTGATGGCGTGCGCCTATCTGCTCGCCCCGCTCTGGCTTGCCCTGCGCTGTCTCGCCCGCAAGCGCGCGGTCATCGAACTCAGCGGCCCTGCGCGCTGGGCGGCAGTCAGCCTTCTCGCCGTGGCGATCTGCGCGAACTGGGCCTATCTCATCGCATCGAACCGCTGACCCGTATTGCTGATGACGTAGGGGCGGACGGCGGTCCGCCCGTTTTTCTTCAGACGCGCGCCAGCGTCAGCAGCACGCCGATGATCAGCCAGACGAGGAGAGAGGGGCCGGCGATGCTGGCAGTGAGGGTGGATGATTTTTCGAGGCCCAGGGCGAGCATCCTGTCCGAGACTGCCAGTGTAGCCACCCACACAGCCACCATCCCAAGAAGAACTCCCAGGCCTGGCAATCCGGGGATCCCGAAAAGGAGCCAGAGGGCGTGGTAACATGCGGACGCGATCCCGGCGACGGCCCCGGCGGTGAGGGCTATCAGGCTCCGAGGCCGCTCAACCGATGCCCCGAAGACGAGGTAAGCGGCCACAAACAGCACAGCGGTGCGCGCCAGGAACCCCAGGCCGCCGCCTGCCGTCATGGCGTTGAGCGCCGCCCCTATTGCACCCGTCAGGCTGTACATTCGATCCCCCTTTCCCTGTGTGGTCTCCCTTGGGGCATCAAGTGCGCCGCACGAGCCGGAATTCCTGCTCCCGGCCGGGTGGGTGGCTAGCCCGCATTATTCATGAAGGTTTGCGTGATGACGCGGATCTTAGGGGATGGCTCCCCCTCACCCCACCCTCCCCCACGCTGGGGGGAGGGGGGTGAGACACTCCGCAGTGGCTCCAAGGGCCTCCCCTCTCCCTGGATGGGAGAGGGGTAGGGTGAGGGTGAAGCCGCGTCTCCGCGATCCGCCGACTGGCGGACTCGCAACACTTTGTGAGCGCGCAGGCCTCTCCCTCGTCCGAGCGTGTGCGCCGCCCACTCAGCACCCTTCGTGTCTGGGCCGCATCCCCTCACCCGCTTCGTGAATAATGCAGGCTAGGCTGGCTTCGTGTCGCTCAACGCCTCGGCCAAAGCATAATAGGCCGGCTTGGGGCGGGCTGATTCGTCGAATATCAGCGGCGCGTCCGGTTTGCCGGTGTGTATCGGAATCCAGGAATAGCGGTCTGTAACGCCCCACATCACGAAGGCCTTGAAATTGGATGCCTGCAGGCACGCCTTGAGCGTGTCGCGATAGATGCGCGCCTGCGCGGCAAGCCGTTCTTCCATCGTTCCGGCGCCGTTCTGGATTTTGACATCCATCTCTGTGATGTGAACCTCGAGGCCGAGCGCAGCCAGGCGATTGATGTTGGCGGCGACGTGCTGCGGCTGCGGGTACGCATCAAGCCCGATATGCATTTGCAGGCCGACACCGTGAACGGGCACTCCTCGATTCAGGAGCCCCTTCACCATATTGTAAATGGCGCCCGCCTTCTGGTTGATCCCCTCGCCGTCGAAGTCATTGTAGAACAGGCGCGCCTGCGGGTCCGCCTCGTGTGCCCAGCGGAAAACGATTTCGAGGCAATTGTCTCCCAGGGCGCGCCGCCAGAACGTCTCGCGCATCGAACCGTCGCGCGCTACCGCCTCGTTCGCAACATCCCACGCGCCTATCTGGCCGCGATAGCGCCCGACTACTGTGGTGATGTGCTCCTTCAGGATGCCCGTCAGTTGGTCGCGCGAGAAGTTGCCTTCCATCAGCCAGGCGGGCAGCGCCTGGTGCCACACGAGAGTGTGGCCCCGCACGGCCATCGAGTGCTGCCTCGCAAACGAAACGATCTCATCCGCACCCGGGAAATCGAAGCGCTCGGGCGTCGGGCGCAGGGGCGCGAACTTCAGCGCGTTTTCGGAGGTCACGATGTTGAACTCGCGCGCCAGCACTTCCCGATACACCGGATCATCTCGCAGCGGCCGCACCGCGACTGCCGCCCCGATCTTGATCCCGCACTTTTCCGCCAACGCCCGCAGCGGGTGAGCGGCATTATCCATTCTCATTGCCTTTCCAATACGGCGAATATGTGCTCGACGGGAAAGTGGCGGCGCATGGCGCAATACTCCATCCTACCGCGCACGGCGTTCCACCATCTTCACGATCTCGTCAACGATGTCGTTGGGCTGTCTGTGGCTTGTGTCTATCTTAGTTGTCTGGAGTTGTTTGGACTGGCGCAAACGCAGAAGAGCCAGTTCCCTCTTGCCCTGCGAAGCGCTCTCTCCCAGCCTGGAGAGCAGAGTTCCCTCGTCAGAAACCAGCGTGAAAACAGACAGTTCGTATTCCAGCCCTTCGAGGCCTTTGAGAATCCTGTCAATGATGGCTTGCTGATGCAGCACCCAGGAGAAGATGACATAGGAAAAACCTGCCGCCAGGTAGTTCCTCAACACGGACTCGATGTTGCTGTGCGCTAACGCGATGGTCGTGTCATCCACCCTGAAGGGATTCATGCGCCACACATCGTCCCCATCAAGCCATGCGGAGTTCTCCAAACGTTCGAACAGCCTTCGCGCCGCTTCCGTCTTTCCGATTCCCGGCGCGCCAGTTATGAAGACCAACTTCGGTCTCATGAAATCGTTTCCTCGCCGCAGGTACGTAGGGCTGTGTCTTGTGCAGGGCAAGGGCGCTCCGTCGCCATAGCTTTGGAGCGTCGGCGACTTGCCCCTTGCCACCATCCTTGATGGTAGCACAGGTTTGAAACCTGTGCCACCTTCAGAAAATGCCCGGCAAGCCATGAAGGCTTGCCCTACACAAGCGGGCGGCCGCCCCTCGAAGAGGGGCCCTGAAAGGCCCCCTCTCGGGGTCCTGAAGGGCAGAGGGCCGCCCCTACACGACCTCTGCGATGGAGAAAGCCAGGGCAATCACGGCCTGCTCGCCCTGCGCTCTTCGCTCGGCCTTCGCGGCGTCGGTCAGCAGGATGTGGTCGCCCTGGCGCGGATTGTCGAACGCGAACAGCAGCGACAGGCGCCTCATGCCAAAGTATTCTGCCACCGCGAAAGTCGCCGCGGTCTCCATGTCAACAGCAATATAGCCCTGACTCGCCCAACTCTCGATTTCCTGTTTACCCTCTGCGAGCAGCGCGGATGTAGTCCACACTGGCCCCTTGTGCACAGCAACGGTGCCAGCCGATTCGCTGGTGATGCGGGCGACCAGGTCGCCGGAAGCATCAATTTCCCGCTTGTTTGGCAGATAATACTGCGCCGCACCTTCGCCGCAGTGGGCAGATGTCGCGCATACAATATCGCCCGGAAGAATGCCCTCGGCCAGCGCGCCGCAGCAGCCGGTCTGGATCACGAGCGATGTGCCCAGGACGCCGAAAACATGCGCGATCTCCGAAGCCATCGCATCGCCATAAACCGATGCGTAGCCGACCAGCGCATTACTGCGAACGCCAATCAGCACGTCCTCGAAAATCCCGTTTGGCGAGCCAATCTCGATGACATCGCTGAACAGGGCCTTGTGCTTCTCGTAGTTAGCCCTCAAGTTGCGCGTCCCGCGCAGCAGCAGCGCGTTGGGTATCCTGCCTTCAGGGACGTTCAGCAGCGAAAGCCAGTCGCTTTTCTTCAGTTCTTTCAGCATCGCGGATCCGCTGCCCTGACTCACTGGACTAGCTGCAGGACTTCCTTCAATGACCAAATGGAAGGCCCCTGCCAATCCTCGGGGTCGTGGCGGTAGGCGTCCTCGTCGGGAATGCGGATGAGGAGCGCTTGCATGCCTGCTTTGCTAGCGCCCGTCAGTTCGTGGCTGTCCCCATCGCCCACGTAGAGGCACTCCTGCGGCTTCACCCCGAGCCGTTCACAAGCCAGATGATAGATTCGCGGGTCGGGCTTCTTCAGCCCCACGAGGCATGAGAATATCGCTGCGTCCACCAGCGGGGCAAGCGCAGTCTCCCGCCACACGACCGGGACTTCCGGCGAGCAGTCGCTGATCAGGCCCGTCTTGCAGCCCAGCGCCCTGAGAGCAGTCAGCACCTCGACGGCATCGGGCCGTGGCTTGAGCGTGCGCCTGCGGAAGTCCAGCATCAGGCGAGCCGCCTCAGTGAGCCGATCCGCTTCGGGCTCCACATACAAGGCCTGGCAAATGTGTTCGACATTAGCATCCAAAGTCGCAAACGCCCCCCTGTTCCTCTCATCGAACGACGCGACCCACAAGCGCGCGAAGTCCTCAGCAGGCGCGCCGACTGCAGCAGCCATCTCGCGCAGCAGGCCCTCGAACTGGCCAGCCGAGAAATTCTCGGCCACCGTCCCGATCAGATCGAAAATCACCGCCTCGTATTTCACGGGCCGCCGCTCGTCCATCTCATCGAGGATTCGCATGGCAGGACCCCGTCTCCTGCCCGCCCCCGTCCGCTGCTGAGCGGAGTCAACCACCCACTGCAGAGGTATATGCGCTGAGGGAGGGAACAACAGTCCCCGGCGGCGCAACTGATACTGAGACGACAGGAGACAAGCAGATGAATCACGGAAGCGGCGAGCACCGACCAGCGAGAGCGAGCGCCATTGCAGGGATGACCGCGCTTGCCCCGCTTGCAGGGCGCTTTCGCGCCATTCGGGGGCGAGCCTGGTGGTGCGCCCTGCTCCTTATCGCGCTGATCGTCCCCGCGTCGGGCGCGAAGGGCGATAGTGGGCCGGATTTCCCTCGGCTTACCGAACGCTTCCAGTCGGAATTGGATCGGCTTCAAAAGGCAGGCGCCTTCCCGGGAGCAACTGCGGCTTTCATCCTGCCTGACGGACGCTACGCAGTATGCGCCGCTGGGTATGCGGACAAAGAACAGAAGGTTCGCATGAAGCCTGACGCCCGAATGCTTTCCGGCAGCGTGGGCAAGACGTTCGTGGCCGCCGTGGCGCTCAGCCTTGCGCAAGAAGGCAAAATCAACCTGGATGACAAGATCGAGAAGTGGCTGGGAGCAGAAGATTGGTTCAGCCGCCTGCCCAATGGCAAGGACATCACCCTGCGCATGCTGCTGACCCACAGCAGCGGCTTGACCGATCACGTTTACGATCCTCGGTTCGCCCAGGCGGTGACAAAGCAAGCCAGGTCCGATAAGCCCGACCCCGACTTCTACTTCAAGCCTGTGGAACTTGTCGGCTTCGTGCTCGACAAGAAGCCTCTGTTTCCCGCGGGCAAGGGCTATTCGTATTCCGACACGGGCTACATACTGGTTGGCATGATCATCGAGCGTGTTACCGGCAGCGACTACTACCGGGAATTGCAGCAGCGCTTTCTGGGGCCGCTGAGATTGACCCGCACCGTTCCCGCCAATCACCGGGACATTCCCGGCCTTGCGGCGGGCTACCTGAGCCCGGAGAATCCGCTCGGCCTGCCAACGAAGACAGTGGTTGATGGGAAGATGGTTTTCAACCCGGCGAACGAGTGGACCGGAGGCGGCCTGGCGACAAACCCTGTGGACCTCGTGCGCTGGGCCAAGGCCCTCTACGAGGGCAACGCAATGCCGAAACCCTACCTGGATGACCTGCTCAGATCGGTGCCCTGCGACAAAGGCGGCAAGACGCGTTATGGTGCTGGCGTCGTGATACAGGAAAGCGCGCTCGGCAAGATTTACGGTCACGATGGATGGTTTCCGGGATACCGCACCATACTGGTTTACTTGCCGGCGCGAAAGATCGCCATGGCGATGCAGACCAACACCGATGTGAATCAGAACATGGGCAAGTGCCTGGTGGGGTTGGCCAAGGTGCTCGTCCCGTGATCGGGGGGCGGAGCGCTGCTCCGCCCGTCAACGCACAGGCAGGAGTGCCTGTGCCACATCTGCGGTCAGACGGCGGAGGCCAGGCCTGCCAAGGAAAACGCCTTGACATATCGGCCGATGCTTGCCTTGATGCCCTCGAGGACGCGGCGCTCGGGGGTGCTCATGCCGGCAGCGAGTGCCCTCTCGAAAACGCGGTTTCTGGCCTCGGTTACCTCCGGATCGTCGTAAACGTAGTGGCCGCAGACCTCGGCCACCTGGCCCAGCACGACGCGGTCGTCGCGGATGCGCGCGGCGGTCATGCCCTTCTGCTCGGGCAGCAGCCACTTGCGCCAGCGGCCGCTCGCCAGCGCCTTGCGTTCGACCATGGTGATGAACGCGGGGTCGCCCACTTGCTGCGCCAGAGCGAGCAGGGCGACGGTGTGTGCGCGCCCGAACTCCGGGGCCACGTTGGCGGAAGTAACGCCCAGGCGCGGGTGCTCTCTGAGCACATCGTCGGACAGATGATCTGCATTGTGCTCCTTGAGCCCCATGCCGAAAGAGCGGGCAAGTTCGCCCAGGCGGCGCGCGTGGTCGCCGTTGAAGCCGCCCATATTGCGGTCCATTTTGATGAGCGTGCCGGTCTGGCCGACGATGAGACACGGCACAGGCAGTTTCTCGCGCTCCAGCGCGGCGCACAGATCCCCGATGAAGCCCTTGAGGACATCCGGCTCGGTTAGGCCGCCGGCGGTCTCTTCTGTTCCTACCTCATACGTGATAGGTGGGATGATGGCCTTGCGGCGCTCCTCCTCGATGAAGCCGATCAACTCGACGGTGCGCTTGAGGACGGTGGCAAGCGGAACGGGGGTGAGGGATTCGGGATCGCGGGTGGGGTCAATGTGCAGCACGCGGAAGCCCGCCATGAGGTCCTGGCGGTAAGAATCCTTGGCGGACTTCATGGCATCCGGCTCGGGGATAGCGGGGCTGCGCTCCTCGTCGCGCTGCCAGGGGCCGCCGTGGTCGCGGCAGATATACAGCGGGCCGTCGAAGCGGGCCTTTTCCGCGAGGCGCCTCGATGCGTCCACAAAAGCAGCCTGGTCCCACCCCTTGACATATCCTGAGCCGAACTGCTTGCCGTCCACCTGGTTTCTGCTGGCGATGAAGATGACGGGGAAGCGCATTTCCCTGCCGAGTTCTAGGGCCGCGAGCAGCACTTCCTCGGACATCGGGCCGATGCCCAGCAGCGTTGGGGCCTGGCCCTTCTGCTCGAAGCGCCTGTTGATTATCGCCACGTAGTCGGAAAGGGGCCTCTGCGTCATCACTTGCCTCCGTGGGTGGGCTGTGTCGAGGGTAGCGGGCAGGAGGTACGCTCCTCCCCCAGATTGCGCGCGGCCAGATCGGGGCGTCTCATATTGCCCGCTTCTTCTGCGCGCTGCGCTTTTCCCCTGCGATGGGGGGTGGTATAATCATCGCCGGAAGTAACATGTCAATCCTTGCAAGGATTTTCGACATCACGAGAAAAGACCTGCGGCGCATGTGGCCGATGGCGCGCAGGATCACGGCGCTGGAGCCGCAGATGCAGGGCCTGACCGATGCCCAACTGCGCGCCAAGACCGACGAGTTCCGCGCACGGCTCGCCGATGGTGAGACGCCCGACGACATCCTGATCGAAGCCTTCGCGGTGGTGCGCGAGGCGGCTGTGAGGACGGTCGGCTTGCGGCCGTTTGACGTGCAACTGATTGGCGGCATCGTGCTGCACGAGGGCAAGATCGCCGAGATGAAGACCGGCGAAGGCAAAACCCTCGTCGCCACCATGCCGCTCTACCTCAACGCGCTGACGGGCAAGGGGGCGCACCTGGTTACTCACAACGACTACCTGGCCAAGCGCGACCGCGAGTGGATGGGCCCGATATACGAGTTCCTTGGCCTTACCGTCAGCATGTTGCAGCACGACATGGATGACCCCACGCTGCGCAGGGCGTCCTACATGTGCGACATCGCCTACGGCATGAGCAGCGAGTTCGGCTTCGACTACCTGCGCGACAACCGGGCGAGCACCATCGAGGAGGTGGTGCAGCGCGAACTGAACTACGCGATCGTTGACGAGGTTGACAGCCTGTTGGTTGATGAGGCCAGGGTTCCGCTGATCCTTGCGGGGCCGGGCACGAAGCCGGCGACGCTGTATCAGCGCGTTGATCGCGTCGTGCGCCAGTTGAAGCGGGATCAGGATTACGTCGTTGACGAGAAAGCCAAGGCTGCGACGCTGACCGATGTCGGGATGGAGCGGGCGGAGCGCCTGCTGAGCATCACCAACCTGTCGGACCTGGAAAACGCCGAGGTCTTCTCCCACGTCCACGCAGCGCTGCGCGCGCACGCCTCCTATCACCTCGATGTTGACTACGTGGTGCGCGAGGGCCAGGTGATTATCGTTGACGAATTCACGGGCCGCCTGATGTTCGGCCGGCGCTACGCCGAAGGATTGCACCAGGCGATCGAGGCGAAGGAAGGCGTGAAGATCGAGCGCGAAAGCCAGACCATCGCCACCATTACCGTTCAGAACTACTTCCGCCTGTATGAGAAACTCGCCGGCATGACGGGCACAGCGAAGACCGAGGAGCAGGAGTTCGTCAAGATCTACGGCATGCCGGTGGTCGTGATCCCGACGCACAAGCCCATGATCCGGACCGACAACCCGGACGCTGTTTACAAGACGGAGGAGGCCAAGTTCCGGGGCATCACCGGTGAGATCCTGCAACTCAAGAGCCGCGGGCAGCCTGTCCTGGTAGGGACCCGCTCGATTCAGGTCTCCGAAAGCCTTAGCGATCGGCTGAAGCCTGCCAAACTGCAACTGTTCGCTCAGTTGACGCTGCTGCACGACCAGTTGTCCGACGTGAAGTCGCTCGACGATGCGCAGCAGCGGGAACTGGAAGCAGTTCTGCGGGAGCGGCTGGCGGTTACGCGCAGGGAGCGCAGGGAACTGGAGAAGGCCACCGAGCACTTTGATCAGAGCCCTGCGCGGATAGTGAGGCCGGATGAATTGCAGCAGATCGAGAGGCGCCTTCGCCGCGTGGGTCGGGTGGAGGAAGACCTGGAGGCCATAATCGAGAAGCTGGACAAGCGCGAGGGCTTGGGCGGCGGCGACCTGCACCGCATGGCTGACCTGATCACTTTTCAGCAACTGGAAGATGTTCCCGCGCCCCGCATCGCCCTGCTGATGCGCGCCTGCGGGCTGAATGCAGACCCCACCGCGCCGGGGAACCTGGAGGCTCTTGCCGCCCGCATCAGCCTGGAGGGCAATCTCGAAGAACTGGCGGCGGCGCTCAGAGAAGGCATATCGCACCAGGTCCTGAATGCGAAATACCACGAGCAGGAAGCCAAGATCATCGCCAACGCCGGCCGTTCGGACACCGTCACCATCGCGACCAACATGGCGGGCCGCGGTGTTGACATTCTGCTGGGCGGCAACCCGCAGCGCATCGCGCAGGACGGGCTGGAAGGCAATGGCGGCTGGGAGAATGCCGCCGAGGAACAGCGCGCGGAGGCCATCGCCAAAGCGCGCCAGATGGCGGAGCAGGATCGCCAGAAGGTGCTCGCCGTCAGCGGGCTCCACATATTGGGCACCGAGCGCCACGAGGCGCGGCGCATTGACAACCAGTTGCGCGGGCGGTCCGGACGCCAGGGAGATCCCGGCACCAGCCGTTTCTACGTCAGCATGCAGGACGAACTGATGCGGCTGTTTGCGCCGGAGCGGTTTGATTTTCTGCTGAGCCGGTGGAACGAATGCGAACCGGTGGCAGCGCGCCTGGTGAGCGGGTCAATCGAGAACGCCCAGCGCAAAGTCGAGGCGATGCACTTCTCCTCGCGCCAGCATATCTTGAAATACGATGATGTGAGGAACCTGCAGCGCGAGGTGATCTACAGGCAGCGGCGGCGCGTGCTCGAGGGCGCCGATCTGAAAGACAGCGTGCTCGACAGCATGCGCTCTTTTGTCGAGCGCCAGGCAAAGGAGTTTGCAAGCCCAGAGATCCACCCCGACGACTGGAACCTGCAGGGCCTTTACGACGCCCTTAACGAGATATTCCCGATTCACGCCTATGCTCAGCCCGATGACCTGCGCGCCAGGAAGACATTCCCCGAACTGGTCGAGCACCTGCAAGGTCTGATCGTTGCCGCCTACGAGGACAGGGAGAAAGAACTCGGCGCGGAGGTGCTGCGCGATCTTGAGCGGCGCATCACCCTCTACGTGATTGACACGAAGTGGATTGACCACCTGGATGCGATGGATTACCTGGAGGAGGGGATCGGGCTGCGCGGCTATGCGGGCGTTGACCCGGTGATTGCGTTCCAGAAAGAGTCTTACGATTACTGGCTGAGCCTGCAGCAGAGCATTCAGGAGGACCTTGTTCGCTATCTGTTTCGCGTGCAGATCGTGCGCGAGCAGCCGAAGCGGCCCGAATATCACGAGATGCGCGCCAGCGGGGGCGATGGCGACGAGGAGCCGCCGCAGCCCGTGAAGATTGGCAGGAAAGTGGGCCGCAACGACCCCTGCCCCTGCGGCTCCGGCAAGAAATACAAAAAATGCTGCATGGGCAAGGCGTCGTGAGCGGGTTTAGTCGAACCTGGAAGGCGAGGCGAGCTGTGCAGGTGATACCGCGAGACCGAGGTCAGATAGGGGGTGAACAACGGTGAGCACTAGGCGACTCAAGACCAGCCGGCGACGCAACCGAGCAGTGGGAGTAAGAGACAGCGCGGAAACACCATATTCCGCAGTCGCTGGCACAGCCGTCAATCAGATCATAGCTGGTTCCTGCGAGAGAATGACCGGCCTACCTGACGGAAGCGTCTCTCTCACCGTAACATCCCCTCCGTACTGGAATGCGATTGACTACGACATTCACGCCTCCGACAAGAAACGGCACTATCGAACCCGTGGCTACTCGAACGGCTACTCTGACTACGCTGCTTACCTTGACTGGCTCGAGAGGATCTTCGCGGGGGAAGTGTGGCGGGTGACGAAGAGCGGCGGATTCTGCGCCATCGTAATCGGCACAGTGTTGTTCAACGGCACGCACTACCCCGTGCCTTTCGACCTGGTATCGCGCCTAGCACGCAGGGGCTGGGAGTTCCACCAGGACATCATCTGGCACAAGTGCACAGCTGGCGTCAAACGCGCGGGTGTCGCGATCCAGAAACCCTACCCAGGCTATTTCTACCCGAACATCATGACGGAGTACATTCTCGTATTCCGCAAGCCGGGTGCGCCAATCTACAAGGAAAAGGGAGCGCAAGAGAAGGCCCGTGCGCGATTCCCGATTGACCGGGTTTTCACCATGGATACCGCCAACAATGTGTGGCACATTGCTCCGGTTCCACCAGACCATATAGACCATCCTTGCCCATTCCCCGAGGAAATCCCGTACCGCCTGATTAGCATGTTCTCGTATCCGGGGGACTTGGTGCTGGACCCGTTCGTGGGTTCGGGTCAAACGACGAAAGTGGCCAGTCGGCTTGATCGCAAGTTCGTGGGCTATGATACAGTTCCGAAATATGTCAGGTTGGCCACCGAGAGACTGAGAGAGCCGCTGTCTGTCCGACCACAACAACTGATCGCGGTGTTTGACAAGGTGGGGCTGGACGAACGATCGGGCGCGCAGGGAAGTGCAGCTCGCAAGACGCGACACGGCAGCGGTGAAAGGGCGTCAAAGGCTCAAGCTGACAGAAGGACGCTGTTCGATGTCATTCCCTGACGCAGCCGAGAGAATTGCGGCCAGTCTGGCGACGGTGCCGAGACACTGGGACGGTAAGCAAGCAATCCTCGAGATGAAGAGGGCCGAGAACCGGCAGTGGAGGCAGATGGAATGGATCGGTTTCTACTTCCAATTTCTGTGCGAAACCCGCCTATCCGCGATCATGGAGATTCCAGGGCCTCGCTACGGCCGCCCTCAGTTCGATGGTTTCCTTGAAGTCCCCTGGGACTTCAAGGCCCATGCGATGAACACCAGCAGTCACGAGGTGATAGTCAACGACTCCCTCGCTATCGCAAGAGCGATATCTGACTATGGTGCGGTGGGTTTGATGCTCGCGCTGGGCAAGGTAGAGTACAACGACGAAGGGCGCTCTTTCCAAAAATGGCACGGTCGCCTAAAGGGGGGAAAGTCGAAATACGAAAAGTCGAGAATCGAGCGCGGCGCGTGGTCCCGGTTGAGAAAGGTGCAGTTCCACCTGCAGCAGATTGCGATGATCCAGATAACTGACGACACCTTGGTGCAGTCGGGATCCTTCCAACAGGATTTCAGAAATGCGGACGGGGCTCCGCGGAAGGCCAAGGTGCTGCTGGACCTCGAGAAGATGGATAAGAAACATTGTCGCTTTCTCGAGTTCTCTCAGTGAGGCAGACACATTCCCGAAGGGGGCCCGTACGAGTTTCGGGCCTTGGCGTGGGGGGAGTCCGGGGGGTATAATTCCTGGCGTAGGGCCAAATACGAAGGAACGGCGTTGCTGCTTGCTACACAGTGCATCTTCCTGCCGCAGCCTACCGGGCATCTGCGACAGGAGGAGGGTGTTCAACTACCCACGAATATCATCGAGGTTCTGCGCGGAAAACTGCCGGACATCGCCCCGAAGTGACAAAGGCCGTGCTCACGAGATTACCACCGGCGGGCCGGGCTGAGACGTGTCTTGTGTGCTGGACGAGTTCCTGCTAGACTGAGGTCAGGCTGCCAATGCGTGGTGAATTGCGGGTTGAGATTAGCGATCATGCCAGGGCGCAGATGGCTGAGCGTGGGGTTGACGAGGAAGAGGTGGTCGCGGCAGTGCGCGAGGGGGAGGTTGAGCCAGCGCGCGGTGGCAGGAAGATGTTCCGGAAGAACTTCCAATACGGGAAGACATGGCGCGGCAGGCATTATGCGGTGAAGCAAGTCGCGCCCGTCGTCGCAGTCGAACCGGATCGCGTTGTCGTCGTTACAGTCTATGCTTTCTACTTCTGAGGTGCCAAGATGAGAATAACCTACGATCCAACTGTGGACGCTCTGTACATCCGATTTGTTGAGGGCCCCATCGAGTGCGAGGTGATACGGCTCAACGAGCGGGTCGCCGTGAACATCGGCCCCAAGGAGCAAGTGGTCGGCATCGAGGTTCTTGACGCGAGCGAAGTGCTCGAAGGGGTGCGAGAGCGTAAAGTCCATCTCGAGAACCTTGTGCCCGCTGTATAACCGGTGCCCCTGCCCAGCATATCCCTGTTGTCACCCTGAGCGCAGCGAAGGGTCCCATATCGTTCAGAGTGGGGTTCTTCGCTTCGCTCAGAACGACAATCCCGGGCAGGGTGCAGGGGCGACCGGCCGGTCGCCCCTGACGGTTTCGGCCTTTGCGTTGGGACACGGCTGGGGGTATAATCTTTTAGGTTGTTCAGTGGAGTCGCAAATGGGTCATGATGTGAAAACTCAGATGGGGTTGGCGAGGGCGGGCGCGGTCAGCGATGCGGTGACGCGCGCGGCCGGGCGCGAGGGCCTGGCGCCTGAGCACGTCAGGCGGGAACTGGCGGCCGGGCGGCTGGTTATCCCGGCCAATCCGAACCACAGCAACCTCGATCCGGCTGCAGTCGGGTCCATAGCAACAGTGAAGATAAACGCCAACATCGGAAGCAGCCCCATCGCATCGGACATCGAGCACGAACTCGAGAAACTGCGCGCTGCTCTGCACTGCGGCGCCGATACGGTGATGGACCTGAGCACCGGCGGAGACCTCGACGCAATCAGAACCGCGCTCATCGCCGAATGCCCTGCGCCCTTTGGAACGGTGCCCATCTATGAGGCGGCGGCGCTCGCGCAGGAGCCGGCTGCCCTCGACCCCGATGAGTTCTTCGCCGTAATCGAAAAGCACGCCCAGCAGGGCGTTGATTTCATGACCCTTCACTGCGGGATATTGCGCGAGCACCTCCCGCTGGCGTGCAACCGCACGACCGGCATCGTCAGCCGCGGGGGAAGCATCCTGGCCGAATGGATGGCGACGCACGAGAGGCAGAACCCGCTCTACGAGCGCTTTGACGATGTTCTCGACATCGCGCAGCGCCACGACGTTACCCTCAGCCTGGGCGATGCGCTGCGCCCGGGCTGTCTTGCCGATGCGAACGATGAGGCGCAGTTTGCTGAACTGCGAACGCTCGGCGACCTGACCCTGCGCGCGTGGCAGCGCGGCGTGCAGGTGATGATCGAGGGGCCGGGCCACGTTCCCATGCACCTGATCGAGCAGAACGTGAGGATGGAGAAAGAGATTTGCCACGGCGCTCCCTTCTACACGCTCGGCCCGATCGTTACCGATATCGCGGCGGGATACGACCACATAGCCTGCGCTATCGGCGCGGCGATTGCTGCCTGGCACGGAACGGATCTCCTGTGCTACGTGACCCCTAAGGAACATCTCGGGCTGCCCGATGTTGAAGATGTGAGGCGGGGCGTGATCGCATGCAAGATCGCAGCCCACGCGGCCGATATTGCGAGGGGGAGAACAGGGGCGCGCGACCGGGATGACGCTATGGCGCGGGCCCGCTACGGGTTCGACTGGGAAAAGCAGTTCGCGCTGGCGCTGGATGAGGAAACTGCGCGCGCGATGCACGGCGAGGCTTTCCCTGAGAAGTCGGCTCACTTCTGCTCGATGTGCGGGCCGGGGTTCTGCGCGATGAGGATCTCGCGGGCGCTTCAGGCGCTGATGGCCGGGTCGGGGCGGAGCGAGGAGGAAAAGTAGTGCTCGCGGTTTCGCGGCTTCTGTACGGCCTGCGCGCTCCCGGCGACGTGCTGCGCTTCGAGGCCGACGATGCGAAGCATGACACACGCCCTGTAGTCGTCTGGAACATCACCCGGACCTGCAACCTGCGCTGCGCCCACTGCTATGCTTCATCCGAGAATGCTGTATACCCCGGCGAACTCACGACCAGCCAGGCGATGGCCGTGATTGACGACCTGGCGGAGTTCCGCGCGCCGGTCATCCTGTTCTCCGGCGGCGAGCCGCTGCTGCGGCGCGATCTATTCGACCTCGCGAGCAGAGCGGCAGAGAAAGGAATCCGCTGCGTCCTTTCGACGAACGGCACGCTGATTGATGGGAGCGCGGCGGAGCGCATCCGGTCCGCCGGGTTCGCCTACGTCGGCGTGAGCATAGATGGGGTGGGGGAGGCGCACGACGAAATAAGGGGACAGAAGGGCTGTTTCGACGCAGCGATCCGGGGGCTGCGCCACTGCCGCGAGGCAGGCCTGCGCACCGGGCTGCGGTTCACCATGCACCGCCTGAACCTGGCGGAACTGCCCGGCATCTTCGAATTGGCTGAATCGGAAGACATCGCGCGCGTTTGCATCTACCATCTGGCCTACTCGGGGCGCGGAGGCCGCATGGCGCGCCATGACTTGCTCCCTGCAGAAACCAGGGCCGCGGTGGATTACATCTTCGCGCGCGCGCGATCGCTGCCCGGCAGGGAAATCCTCACCGTGGACAATCACACCGATGCTGCTCACCTTTACCTGACGCTGCGGGCGGAAGAGGAGCAGCGGGCGGCAGAGGCCCGGCGACTTCTGCGCCGCAGCGGAGGCAACCGGTCGGGGATCGCAATCGCATGCATTGACAACATGGGCGACGTTCACCCGGACCAGTTCTCGTGGCATCAAGACCTGGGTAATGTCCTGCGGCGGCCCTTCTCGCAGATATGGCAGGACGGGTCCAACGGGGTGCTCTCGGTGCTGCGCGACCGTCGGCCTCACCTGAAGGGGCGGTGCGCTTCGTGTCGCTTCCTGGATATCTGCAACGGGAACCTGCGCGCGCGGGCCTATGCCGCGACGGGCGACTGGCTCGCCCCCGACCCCGCCTGCTACCTCACCGATTGCGAGATCGGCGTGTAGTCAGAGCGGGCAGGCTCCGAAGCAGCGGCCCCGCATCAAGGCGACTCGCGCATTTCCTCGCGCAGCCGCTCCAGCGCCCGGTGCTGCAGGCGGGAAACGTGCATCTGCGATATGCCCAGTCTCTTCGCGACCTCGGTTTGAGATAAGCCCACAAGGAAGCGCAGTATCACGATCGCCCGCTCGCGAGGCGAGAGGCGCTGCAGCGCATGCTCGATTCGCTGCCGCAGTTCCGCCGATTCCAGAAGCGCATCCGACGCGCCCACATACTCGCCCAGGCTTACCCCCTCCTCCTGCTCCTGGCCGGCCATCTCCGTGTCGAGCGAGGACAGTTCGTACATGTGCCCCAGTTCGAGGGCCTCGTGCGTTTCGTCCTCGGTGGCGTTTATATTGTGCGCGATCTCGGCGATGGTGGGGGAGCGGTTCAGCCTCTGCTGCAAAGAGTCAATGGCCTTTGTGGCATGTTGGTTGATCTCCTGCAGCCTGCGGGGCACGCGTATCGCCCACCCGCGATCCCGGAAGTAGCGCTTTATCTCGCCGACGATGGTCGGGGTGGCATAGGTTACAAAACGTGTCCCGCGCGACGGGTCGAAACGATCAACGGCGTTGAGCAGGCCGAGCGAGCCGACCTGTATCAGGTCCTCGAGTGGTTCTCCGCGGTTTGCGAACTTGCGCGCCAGATAGCGGACAAGTTTCATGTGCTCCGCGATCAGGCGTTCGCGCAGCGCGGGATCCCCGGTCTTGCGGAGTTCGGCTAACTGCGCCTCGACTCGGCCGGCCGGCTCGTGCACGGCGGCGCCGGCAGGATCACTGCTGGCCACGGCGTTCTCCCGGCCCTAACGGGCCAACAGCTTGGCCATGCGGACTGTTGTGCCCGCGGGCCCGGCATCCCAGGAAAACTCGTCCATCAGGGCCTGTATCAACAGCAGGCCGTATCCGGACTCGGCAAGATCATCGGGCTGACGCGCAGCAGGCAGAGCAACCGGCTTGGCGCCCTTGTCGCACACAACGATCGCCAGCCGGTCCTGCGCCAGGAATAGGGTGATGGTTATGTCGGCGGCATGCCCTTTGGGGCATGCGGCGTGCTCGATCGCGTTGTTGCAGGCCTCGGCGACTGCGAGTTTGATGTCCTCCACGATATCCACGCCGAAATCCATCCTGCTGGCGACCGCGCCTACCGCCATGCGCGCGATGCCCACATACTGCGGCTCCCCTGGGATCCGCAACTCCACCTTCGGCCCTGTCATGACGTTCATGTTCATGATGCGATACCCCCCTGGGTTTGATCTCCCAGAATCGCTTGTTCCACGCTGGCGTAAATCTCAAACACGTTTTCTATCTTCGTGATGCTGAAAACCTTGCGCACCCTTGGCACCAGGCCGGCCAACTTCAGGTCGCCGCCAAGCTCCCGTGCCCGCTTCAGCCCGCCTATCAACGCCCCCAGGCCCGTGCTGTCCATGTAGGTTACGCCTGACAGATCGAGGATCACCGTCTTCGCGCTGTCAATCACCTGGCCCAATACCTGCTTCAGTTGCGGCGCGGTAAGCAGGTCGAGTTCCCCCGTCACTGCCACGATTGCCGGGGCATCGGCCTTCTTGATCTGCACCGAGAATGCGGCGCCGGTGCCTCGCGATTGGGTGCTCATCACGCGTTCTCCTGACCGCGCAAGCGGCGGCGAAGTTCATCAGCCTTCTCGGCAGCGGCTTCCCTGCCGCTCTGCACGGCGCTTTCGATGGTAGCGCGCTGCTCGTCAATAACCTCGCGCAGGCGCGCGGCCACGCGATCCGTCCGCTCCTTGAGCCGCTCCAGGGCCTCCTGCAGATGCCGGCGCGTCTCCTCGCCGGAGCGCGGCGCGAGAAGCACAGCCGCCGTCGCACCCAACGCAGCACCCACGACCGCCCCCGCCGCAACCAGCCACCAGTTGAAATCGTCTTCCTTCATGGTTTGATTCCTCAGCGCGCAGCACTCACTCGATGGATTTCGACCAAGCCGCTGCGAACACCTTCCAGCGGCGACGACAGTATCGTGCCGCCGCCCAGAACGACATCACCGCTGTAGAACACCGCCGCCTGCCCGGGGGCGGGCGCGCGCTGCGGCTCATCGAAAACCGCCTTCACCTTGTAGTCTGCAGCCGGCTCGATCGTGCACGGGGCAGCCGCAGCATTGTACCGCAACTGGCCCTGCGCCCGCACGGGCCCGTCAAGCGCGGACAAGGCCACCACATTGAACCTCTCCACCATGACCTCTTTCGCGTAGAGGTCACTCTCCCCGCCGACGACCACCGTGCGCGTGGCGGGATCAATCGCAACAACATAGAGAGGCTCGCGGGCCGCTATTCCAAGCCCGTGCCTCTGGCCGATGGTGAAGAATGCGATCCCCGGATGCGTGCCCAGGGCCTTCCCCGATGTGTCAATCACTGGGCCGGGCTGCATCGTCTCGGGGGCCGCTTGGCGCAGAAACTCGACAGGGGTTTGCGCCGCCATGAAGCATGTGTCCTGGCTCTCCCTCTTTGAGGCAACCGGCAGGCCCAGCGCGGCGGCCTTCTGGCGCACCTGCGCCTTGGTCAGTGCTCCGACCGGGAAAAGGGCGCGCTGCAACTGCTCCTGTGTCAGGCAGTAAAGAGCATACGACTGATCCTTGCCAACATCCACGCCTCGCCGCAGAACCATCCGTCCGCTTGCTTGGTCGCACTCCAACCGCGCATAATGCCCGGTCGCAACTGCCTCCGCGCCCAAGGACCGCGCCCGCGCTAGCAAAGCCCCGAACTTTACCAGGCCGTTGCAGGCAATGCATGGATTCGGAGTCCTGCCCGCCAGGTATTCGCGCACGAAAGGCTCGACCACCTGGTGGCGGAAGTCCTCGCGCAGGTTCAATGTGTAATGCTTGATGCCTAATCGCGCCGCCACCTTGCGCGCATCCTCGATCCCCTCCGGCGAACAGCAGGAGTGAGCCCCTGCAGGCACGTCCCACAGTTGCATCGTGGCGCCGATGACCTCGCAGCCCTGCTCCAACAGCAGCGCAGCCCCAACGCTGCTGTCAACGCCTCCGCTCATCGCCACCACCACGCGCCTATTCATCGCCGCTGCTCTCATTCGCCTGCTGGTTCCGGCGCCGACCAGTCCCGCGCCGCCGCTGCAAGCGGCGCGCGATCTCTTTCTCGAAGCCCTGCTCCGAGGGCTCGTAGTATGCCTTGCTCGCCGCGCCCTCGGGCATGTATTGCTGAGGCACAAATCCTTCGGGGAAACTGTGCGGATACAGATACCCCTCCCCATGTCCCAGCCGCTGCGCGCCCGGGTAGGCCGTATCGCGCAGGTGCTTGGGCACGGGCGGAGCGCCCTTCTTTTCAACATCGTCCAGCGCGCGTCCGATCGCCGTGATCACCGAGTTGCTCTTGGGCGCTGTCGCGATGTAGATCGTCGCCTGGGCCAGAGGGATTCTCGCTTCCGGCAGGCCGACGTATTCGACCGCGTGAGCGGCGGCTGTTGCGACCAGCAGAGCCATCGGGTCTGCATTGCCCACGTCCTCGGCGGCGTGCACTACCAGGCGGCGCGCGATGAACCTGGGGTCTTCGCCCGCCTTCAACATGCGCGCCAGGTAATGTAAGGCCGCATCCGGGTCGCTGCCGCGCATGCTCTTGATGAAGGCCGATATGGTGTCGTAATGGCTGTCCTGGTCCCTGTCGTATTCCAGGGCGCGCTTCTGCACGCCCTCCTCTGCCAGCGCCAGGTCAATCGCATCCTTGCCTGCCGAGCGAGCAAGCATCGCCGCGCTCTCCAGGCCGTTCAGCGCGATGCGCGCATCGCCGTTGCCCATCTCGGCCAGATGCTCCAGCGCATCTTCCTCCAGCCGCAATCCCAGCCCTCCCAGGCCTCGTTCCGTGTCCTGCAAGGCTCGCCTCACGAGCGTCTTGATGTGCTCCGCAGACAACGGTTCGAAGGTGAAAAGGCGACAGCGAGAAATCAGCGGCGAGATGATCGAGAAGAACGGGTTCTCCGTCGTCGAGCCGATCAGCGTGATGGTGCCGCTCTCCACGTGCGGCAGAAACGCGTCCTGCTGCGCCTTGTTGAAGCGGTGGATCTCGTCAACGAACAGAATCGTCCGCTGGCCCATTGCCGAAGTGCGCCGGGCCGCGGAGGCAATCACGCGGCGCATTTCAGGCAGGCCGGAAGTAACGGCGCTGTAAGGCTCGAAATGGGCGCCGCTCATCGAGGCAATGATGAAGGCGAGAGTGCTCTTGCCGCTGCCAGCCGGGCCCCAGAAGACGCAACTGGGAACTTGATCCTGCTCAATGGCCCTGCGCAGGCTCTTTCCGGGACCCAGCAGGTGCTCCTGGCCGACGAACTCGTCCAGGTTGCGCGGCCTCATGCGGGCCGCGAGCGGCGCCTCTACCGGCGCTTGCACTCCCGCCCCGCCGAAGAGGCCGCCCGAAACCGCCTCCGATGCACGCGACCGCCTTCTCGCGCTCACGCCTGTATTGTAGCAGAAGGGCGTCCCCGCTGCCATTCCCCCTGCAGGCCCTGTTCTGTGGCAGCCAACCCTATCGCGCGGGCTGCACGTTCTGCCAGCGCACGGCGGAGTGAAACCAGTGCACCGCAGCCAGCCCGACGAAAAACCAGAACCACCCCGGCGACGCGCCCAGCAGCCACACAATCATCCCGTAGATAGCAATCGCAACGCCGAAGGCGGCGGTTACGACCGGGATCGCTGCCTGCTGCTGCGGTCCCCTGGCTCTCATGAAGCGCTCCATCCACAGGCTGGCCCCGTAGTCGGCGAGAGCGACCAAGGCCAGCACCGGCGCAAGCACCTGCAGCGCGGATGAGGGCACGCTCGACGCCTGCTTCACGAACGGGGCATATCGCAAGGCCACCACGCTCCCAATGCCCACGAGATAGATCCAGTGTCCCAGCACCACGCCTTGCATTCGCGCACCTCCGCCAACGGCCTCTCTCGCGATACCCCTCGCGTTCGGCAGACGCAGCGCGCTACCTGCTCCCGCTGGCGTTCCGCATTCCATTACGCAAGCGGCGGGCAATGCGGCCTCAGGCCCACGGGCGCGGTTCACTTGCCAGGCGAGAAAGCCAGGGCTCCTGGACAGCCCACGGCCGGCTCTCGCGCAGATTGCCCTCGTCCCAGATGTAAGGATCCGGCCACGAATAGGGCCACCTCTTGGGAAACAGCGCCGCCAGCATGTCTCGGTCTGCTTCGCGGAGTGCAACATCCTCGCGGCCCTCGATTTCGAAGGCCGACCGATAGCCTACAAGCAACTGCGTCATCGGAACGCGCCCGATGCGAGACGGCGCAGCCTTCGCAGGCAGCCCTTTTTCAACGCGGGGAGGATCACCGGCCCAGAGAGTCGCCCTTTCGCCGTCCATTTCGATGCTGATGCAGCCTTTCGCTGGGCGGCCCAGCCCCGGCGCCACTGCCCGCAGCGCCGCAGCCAGGTCGAGAATGCAGAGCATTTCTTCGTCCTTGGCGACATTCCAACTAGCGCCCTGCATTTGACACACTCCCCCGCAGGATAGCATCAGGGTGCCGATTGGATGCTCCGGGCACAGATAGGTGGTCAGCGTCTCAATACCATCGCGCAGCGCAGTCTCCGCCCAGTGCTTTGCCAGCGCGCGATAGGCCGCCATGTCTCCTCCCTCCATCTCATTCAGCAGCGAGGCTGTGTCGGGAACCTTGGGATGTTTGGGCGCAAGGCTCAAGCAGCCGACAACTTCGCCCTCTCGCTCCAACACGTATTGCGGTGATGCGTCCGGCCCTTGCCACGCCCACATCGCCGGACGCGGCCTGTCCATCGCTCGCATACGTGCCACTGCCTCGCCGTCCGACTCCCGAAACTCTCGCACCGTGCCCTGCGTCTCCCCACGCGCAAGGTTCTGCGCCGGAACCGTGATGCGATGGTGATAAAAGCACGGAACAAACCCGTGCCGCGTCGCGCACATCAATTCACCGTGCCATGCAGCAAAGGCAAATCCGCTTTCCGCCGCATTGGCTAGCGCGCTTGTGGTCAGTCGATCCAACACCTCGAATCCCTCATCCTTCCAGTAGTTCCCGGTGCCGGACTCCCCGCTGGCGTAACTGTTGCGCACTGCCTCGATCATGACACCTCGTATTGGCACCTTGTCGCGGTGGTAGTAGCACTCGCCCAGCACGGAGCCGTCCTTCTCCAGCACGAGGTAGCGCCCTAGTTCATATTCGGTTTCGCGGGCACCGTAACGCTGAGCGAGCGGCAGCGCCTTGACCTCCTCCAGAGAGTGCACAGCGCGCACCACTGCGCCCTCGAATTCGGGCCCAGGAACGGTTTCTCTCAGTGCATCTCGGTATTCGTCCATCAGTTGCTCCTTCAGTCGCCTTCTGGCGTGGTGGAGGCGTGATTTCACGGTGCCCGCAGGAACGCCGAGGAACTCAGCAACCTCGCGCGTCGAATAGCCGTCAATGTAGTAGAGCGTAACGGCCAGGCGCGCATCGTCGCTCAGTTGCGCGAGAGCCTGGCGCACCGCCAGCGGCAGGTCGAGGTCCTGCTGCATTGCGGCATCCGGCGTGCTGTCCAAAGATGTGGTCTGCAATCGCCTCCGCCGCCGCCAGGTCGCGCACACTCGCTCCGTTACCCTGCGCAGCCAGGCCGGGAAAGCCGCCGGGTCGCGCAGTTGCCCCAGGTCGAGATAGCCCCTCAGAAAAGCCTCCTGCGCCAGGTCCTTCGCCTCTTCTGCGTGGCCGGCGCGGTGGTAGCAGACACCATAGACGGCATCCCGATACCGGGCCACCAGTTCGGCAAAGGCCTCGGCATCTCCGGCCATCGCCCTGCGCACCCGCTCGACCTCGTCGCCTCCCGGCACCATGTTCCTCCAATATCCAGGGCGCAATCCGCGCCCGAACGGTTCACTGCGAACGCGCTCCATCTGTAGCGGAGCCCGTCTGTGGGCTTCCCTCACAAGGCCGCCGCTCCTTCAGGGGCCTCAATCCTACACCGAACACTTCAACCCTCTCTGCATCAGGGCTTGCCGTTTTCGCGCTTTCCAGGTATAATGTCTGTGGTTGGCCTTGGGGCGGAGTGTCGCCCTTCGAGCCAACGCTATATGCCTCAATAGAAGGGAGCATCGTCATGTCTGACTGTCCTGCCGCACTCGCCTCTTCACCTTCCCAGTTACCGCCGGACTGTGAGTCCCAGACGCTTGGCGTCGCATTCTTCGACCTCTCTCGCATGGAGGAATGGACATCGTCCGAACAGGATGTGCACGTCGCCGGCTTCCTGCAGACTTTCTATGCGCTGGCGTCCAGGCACATCCGCACCGCCGGCGGGCGGATTGTCAAGTTGATGGGTGACGCCGGCCTGGTCGTCTTCGCCGCGGACAAGGCCGAGGCGGTTATCTTCGCTCTCGCGGCCCTGGCCCAGGAGGCACGCGCATGTGCGCGCGGGTTCGGCCTGGACACTTACCTGAACGTGAACGTCCATTTTGGGCCGGTGCTCGCCGGAACGTTCGGCCCTCCAGGGGACGGGCGCTTCGATGTCATCGGCAAGACGGTCAACATCGCGGCGCGGCTTGGCCGGCGTGGGATAACCCTCTCTCCGCAGGCCTTTCGGTGCCTTTCTCCGGAAGGCCGGCAGCGATTTGAGAAGGCCGCGCCACCTGTAACGTACCGCCTGCGGTCGTAACCGCGGGCGGCAAGCGTGCCGCTGGCGACTCTGACGCCAATCACAAAGGAGACAGGGATGTGCCGAAGCGTGGCAGGCCAACTGTACTTGACGCGACTGATGGCGCTGCAGCCGTCTCGATCGCTATGTGGAACGCGGCCCACTGCTATCTCTACTGCTCGACGGGTGGGAATCCGAGATGATCGTGTACCACGGCACAACTTATCGCCGCGCGCGGCGGATCTGCGCAGAGGGCTTCCTGCCTAAGAAGCCGTCGCGGCGCGTCTGGTTCGCGGAGAGCCACGGCTATGCGCTGGGTCGCGCGAAGACCCAGGCGCGCCGCGCCCGCGACCGCGCAGTGGTACTGACGTGCGAGTTGGACCTCAACCAGATGCGCAAGAGCGTCGGCGCAAGGCGGCTTTTTCATAAGAGTGGCATCATCGCTGTGGACGGCCACGTGCCTGTGGCCGTGGTGCGCTCGTATCCTGCGCCGATTGACCAGCCAAGTTCGCCGGAGGATCTCGCCCAATGGATCAACAACCTGCTTGGCCTGAAGCCTCACAAGGGAGTGAGCAAACGCCATCCCGGAATTGACCGGCTCTCGCGTTGGGTCGTGAATCGCATGGCGTCCAGACCGGACAGCACGATCAGCGAGAGAGAACTGCTTGCAATGGCACGGCCGTGGCTGCCGGAATTCTTCGAAGGCGTCGAGATTGATCCACAGACCCTTCGTGCCCGTCCGCAAGCCCAGACGATCGAAGTCAAGGTCGAACCCCCGGCAGAGCAGCGTGACCCGCGCGAAGATGAGGCGCTGGAATGTCTCGCTGCGCCGAAACCCAACCGACGGATACGAGGGTTGGCCATCCTCGCGGATATGGAGGACCCGGACCTGTTCGATTGGTGCGCCATGTTTCTGGCGGACGATTCCAGAGACGTGAGGATCGCTGCGCTCCGTACCATGCTGCGCTGCAAGGATGGTGATCCCGAGGTGATCGCTCCGTTTGTGGAATCCGATGACAAGCGCGTTCGCGCGGCAGCCATCGCGGCGCTGGCGAAGCACGCAGGCAGGGACCGGTTCAGTTGGCTTGAACGCGCCCTCAAGGATCCCGAGCCGTGTGTCCGCTCTGAGACAGCGGCGCTTCTGACAGAGATTGACCCTGCCAGGCACCGGGTCATCTTCGAGCTCGCACTCCACGACCCCAACCCCGAGATCGCCCGTCGTGCCAAGAAACTCACGGCCGGTAAAGGATACGCGCAGGAATGGTAGCAGTCGGCGGCTTCTAATGCCCAGAGGCAAGCAGGATCGCGATGGTCGCCGGGCAGGGCATAGAAGCGCCGGCATGGGCCTACCAGGTCAGTCTCAATCAGCCTTGACCAGCGCAAACTGGGTCATGCTTGGTTGGCTGCCGCGCAGTTTTCCTGCCTTCGCCGACTACTGCCGATCAGGAGTGCGCCAAAGTCAGATGAGTCACCTCCGGCGGGCAGTTCAAGCGAACTGGCGGGGCCACGAGTCCGAGGCCCACGTTGGTATAGACATGTAAGTGCGAGTTCCCGACTTGCTGAAGGCCGATAGGATACTTCCTGCCGAGATAAGGCAGCAAGAGTGCACCAATACCGGGCAGCCGGACTTGCCCTCCGTGCGAATGGCCAGACAACTGGAGCGGGATGCTCCGGCCGGCTGCCCTGTCGGCGAAGTCGGGCTCATGACAGAGCAGTATTCTGAACCCGTTATCCGGGACTCGCGCCAGTGTCGAGTCAAGATCGGGCTTCCCAGACCAAGCATCATCGAGGCCGCACAACCACCACGCCTCGCCTCCTACGTTGATCTGTGCAGAGTCATTGACCAGTATCCGCACGCCCGCTTGGCGAACGGCGCGCGCCACGCGCTCGACATCTCGGGTCCAATAATCGTGGTTGCCCAGAACGCCGTAAACCCCATACGGGGCGCGCAGAGATGACAGCGCCCGGCCGCAGGCTTCAGCGTTAGATGATTCGCGCGAAACGAAGTCACCCGTGAGCACAATCAGGTCTGGCTTGAGGGACATGGCAAGTGCAACTCCCCGGCGGATTTGTTCCTCTGAGACGAGTGGGCCACAATGGAGGTCGCTGAGCTGACAAATGGTTAGTCCCTCCAGGGAACGTGGAAGACCGGGAAGGGGGACTCTGATGCGGCAAACCCTCAGCGAGTACCGCTCTCGTGCAAGCGACCAGACCACACGGCCGCCCACTAGGACAGCAGCCCCAAGCGCAGCGCGGCGCAGGAACCTGCGCCTGGATAACCTTCGGGCCTCGGAATCGCTGGCACGCTCGGAACCTCGAGACACGCTGGGATTCTAGCCCCGCCAGGCAACTCGGTCAATTGGCTCCGTCGCTCTCGCTGGGTTCCAAGGCCGCTCGCGGCTGCCTGGGCAACTACGCGGGGGGCGCTGCTGGTGTTCCCTGTGCCTTTCAGGCATGCCTGAAGCCGGCCCAGCAGGATCACACGTGCCGCTATCGGCCTCCTCCATGGGCTGATTGACTGGGCCGGGACGGAACAAGGGCGCCGGCTAGACATGGGCCGGCGCCCTCAGTTGGGCTGCTATCGCTCCATAGGCTACAGGGCCGTCAGGAATTTGACCTCGAAGATCAGCGTTGAGTTCGGCGGGATCGGCCCCGCGGCGCGCTCGCCGTAGCCCAGGCCTGGTGGCACGATCAGTTTGCGTATGCCGCCGGGCTTCATCCCGGCCACACCCTGATCCCAACCCTTGATAACCTGCCCTGCGCCCAGAGGGAAGGTGAATGGCTGGCCCCTGTCTTTCGAACTGTCGAACTTGGTGCCATCGGGGAGCCAACCCGTGTAGTGGACTTCCACCGCCGCCCCCGCCTTTGCCGCTGCGCCCTTGCCTTCTTTCACGTCAATGTAGATCAACCCGTCAGCCATCTTGTAGGCCGGGTTCTTGGTCGCGGTGCCGAGTTTGCGGGCCGCCTTCACGGCCGGGCTCTCCTGGCCGGGCTTCAACCTCAATGCTTTCGCCTTTGGCGCGGGTTGAGCAGCCCCGGAACCCTTCTTGGCCTGCGCCATCCCGGCCGCCAGGGCCAGCGAGAGGAGTGAAACGAACGCATAACGCCTCAAGTCGAACCGCATCGCACCTCACCTCCTACCAGATTTGGGCTGCGATTATAGCACGCCATGTCCCCCGCAACAAGCGATCCCACGAAGGAGCCCTCGTCGGGGTAGGGGAGGAGCCGTCAGAGGCGCACCTGGGCCTCAAGATGGAAGCGGAGCAGGCGCTCGCGGAGACCGGCCTCGACCGGTCCGAAATGGGGGTGCCCGACCAGGTTGCGGCGCTCCTCGGGGTCGGCGGCCAGGTCAAACAACTGGTAGCCCCTGCCGCGGTCGTCGGCGACATACTTGTAGCGATCCGTGCGGATCATCGTGCCGTAGGTGTGCTGCGTGACGACTTCCGAGAACACAGCGTCGCGATGAGGGCGGTCGGTGTCTTCCAGCACAGGCCAGAGCGAGAGACCGAGCGAGCGCCGCGAAGGCTCCAGGCCCAATCCCGCTAGGAGCGTCGGGAAGACATCAATGATCTCGACAAGTGCGCCGCACGTCCGCAGTGGGGCGATTTGGCCCGGCCAGCGGATAATCAGCGGCACCCTGACGGCGGAATCGAAGAAGATGCTCTTGTAAAGTCGTTGGTGATCGCCCGCCATTTCGCCGTGGTCCGACCAGAAGACGATGAAGGCCGAATCGAGAAACCGCCGTCGGGCTAAGGCCTGGCAGATCTGGCCTATCCAGAAGTCAACCAGCGTGATTTTGCCGTAGTAGTTGGCGCGGATGGCGGCCATGTGCGCTGGGGTCATGCCATCCTCGATCCCGTCGCGCTCGCGTTCGCGCACGAAGTCGGGGAGCCATTCGCCCTGCTCCCCGCGGGGAATCGGGGGCGGGGTCTGCGCCGGATCGTACATCGTGGCGTATTCGCCAGGGGCGTCCCACGGCTCGTGAGGGCCTCCAAAGCCCACGAAAAGGGCCATCGGCTGGTCTCGATCGTAACCATCTATGAACTCGGCGGCCTGGCGGCCCACATACGAGTCGGGAAACTCCTCGACAGGCAGCGGGCTTGGCCTGACGAGAGTGCGTGGGGACGACTGCCGAGCACGGTAGTCCGACCTGAACGCTTCGACCAGCCCGAGCGATTGCCAGCGGTCTGTGAGATACGAATCGGTAGTGAGCGTCGCCCACGGGCCGGTGGTCTCGTGCACGTAGTCCAACCCGCGGGCGTGCATGTAGTCCTCGTGGTCGCGCAGGTGCCCCTTGCCGTGGGTGTAGTAATGTGACTTGCCGATGTGGCCCGTGTAATAGCCCGCAGCCTGGAGATGATGGAAGAACGTCTCGTCGCGGGCGGGCATCTGGCCGCGGTTGTCCCACATGCCGTGGTTGTGTGGGTAGAGACCATTGATAAATGAAGCCCGCGCGGGCATGCAAAGCGGGCTGACAGTGTGCGCGCGCGTGAAGCGCACGCCCTCGGCGGCGATCCGGTCGAGGTTCGGGGTCTGGATCTGCGGATGGCCGGCGGCGCTCATGCAGTCGGCGCGCATCTGGTCGGCCATCAGTATTATGATGTGCGGTCGGTCGCTCATGGCGTCGCAAGGTGGCGTACTCGGCTTGACTTCTACCCGTGCGGCCGCCATCCTGCCTTCATGTTCTGGCATTCCCTAATGCGCCGGTCAGGCGTGTGTGAGACAATTTGCGGAGGTCAAGGAGCCGTGAGACCGGTCTGGTGGCCCGCATCACTCTCTGTGTTGGGAGGATCAGACCGGTTTCGAGCCGAAGACGGCAGCAGATTGGCTTTGCAGCACGAAGCGCATCTTCGGGGAGCACAGGAGAACGCGAATGGCTGACGGATCCACCCTTAGCGTTGGGCCCGGCGAGCTCAGTCCGGAACAGCGAACCTGGCGTTGGCGCGTCCTGATCTCGACTTACTTCGCTTACGGCGGCTTCTACCTTACCCGCAAGGTCTTCACCATCGTCAAGACCAGTCTCTCCGAACAGCTCAGCGTCAGTCTGCGCGCGATCGCCCACATCTGGACGGCCTTCCTCATCGCCTACATGATCGGGCAGTTTGTGAACAGCGTGATCGGGCGCCGGTGGGGCCCGCGCGTACTCCTGCTGGGTGGCTTGGGCATCTCGATCGCGATCAACGTTATCTTCGGGTTCTCGAATTCGTACTCGACATTCATCGGCTTCATGTTCTTCAACGGCCTGGCGCAGGCGGCCGGCTGGCCGGGGGCTGTGGGCGGCGTCGCCGGGTGGATGCGGAAGCGAGAGCGCGGCACCATCATGGGCTTGTGGAATACAAACTACATCGTCGGCAACATGGTGGTGAAGAGTCTGGGCGGCCTGCTTCTCGATGCGTGGGGATGGCGCTACGCGTTTTTCGGCTGCACGCTCATCGCGTTCGGCATCTGGTGGTTGGTGTACTTCTGGCAGCGGAACAAGCCGCAAGACGTCGGCCTGCCGGCAATCGTCGAGGAGCAGGACGAAGACCGCGTTGTGCCTGCGTCGAGTGAAGACCGCATCAATTTCGGTCAGTACCTGAGGCTGTTCCTTAACCCCATCGTCCCGGTTATGGGGGTCAGTTACTTCTGTCTCAAGTTCCTGCGCTACGCCCTCGATTCGTGGCTGCCGGCTTTCCTCAACCTGCAGGGCCTCTCCAAGGGCCATGCGGCCCAGATGTCCATGATCTTCGACCTGGCCGGCTTTCCGGGCGTGATATTCGCCGGCTGGCTGCTGGACCGCGTCTTCCGCAGCAACTGGGCGCACACGTGCATTGCCCTCGGGGTAGGGATGATCCTCGGGTACATAGCGGTGGTGAGGCTAGGAGGAAACCCGTACGCGCTCGCCATTGCCTTTGGCTTCGTCGGCTTCATGCTCTATGGGCCTGACTCACTTATCTGCGGCGCCGCCTGCATACAAGTCGCCGGCGAGGCCAACGCGGTAGCCGTGGCAGGGCTGGTCAACGGCATGGCGAGTCTCGGCCCGGTGATCCAAGAGGAGACCATCGGTTACCTCATGCGCGGCAGCGCGCAGGTGGGCATTCGCAACACCAATCTGCTCACCCTTGCCATGAGCATCGCGTTCGTGCTGATGATGATCGTCGTAGCATTGTACGTGCGCGCGGCGCATAGGCGTATCCGCGCCGCCCGGTGCCCGCCCACTCCGGCGTGACGGACACGCCGCCTCGGCCACCTCACAACTTCACTCTGCACTCCCACAAGTAGCACGACCGATCCGAGTTGTCGGTCTCCCCCGTGTAGATAGTCCCATCGTCAGTGATGCACATGTCGTGGGGGATGACGCAGCGCTCATTGAGTTCACTGTCGAAGATCGGCCCGAGATCGTGCAGCCTCCTCGACTCCCGATCGTATGCGAAGAGGCCGGTTTCGTGCCAGCCGCCAGCGCCATACAACAGGCCGTCCTTGCCGAAGACAAGCCCCTCTATGCGGTCGTCGGCCAAGGGCTTGCCCAGATAGGTGGTCTCCGCCGTGTCGGGATCCATGCGCCATAGACCGCCGCCGGCTGTCCCCATGTAGATCGCGCGTTCGTCCGGAGCAGCGATTGCGACCCCCCAGTTCACCGGGCTGCCGTTCATCTTCGGCAGGGAGGCGTCGAACTTGATGAATCCATCTTCAGGGTTGTACTTGAAGAGCCTCCTGGAATCGTCGAAGGAGCCCCACACGTTGCCGTCCCAGTCGCAGAATGCGCGATGGCCCAACGAGCCGATGCCCAGGTAAACCGACTGGCGCGTCTTGATGTCGAACATCGCCATCTGCCAGACGGGGTAGGTGTTGCAGTAGATCACCTTGCGCCGCTTGTCGAGCGCAATGGTCTGAACGTAGTCGTAGGGGACGGGAATGCCCAGTAGCTCAATCCGCTTGCTCTTGGGCTCGACCAGAAACACCTTCCCTCCGGGAGCCTGGAGGCGCAGGTCATGCGGGTGCAGCCCCGCTGTGGCACCGTAGATGGTTCCATCATCGTCCTGCACCAGCGAGCGATGTATCTTGACGTCGTAGCGCTCGCTGCCCTCCACCTGGTTGTAGCGCAGCGACTTGAACGCCCCGGTGCCCGGGTCGAAGGTGTAGAGGAGATCCGCGTTCATCGAGGTCAGCCCGCAATAGACGAGCCCTTCGCCGGGCTCATACAGCAGCGAAGTGAAAGCGATCAACTGGCTGGCCCATGGGTCGTGCGTCTGAATCCAGTGATAATCGCGCTTCTCCCCGGGGGGCGCCGCCTCTCGCGGGGTTCGCGCATCGCGCAACTTGTGAGCAATGACCTTGCTGCCTGGCATCAAAGACTCCTTTCTCCAGTTGGCCGCGGTCTCGCGGCTGTCGCTCATCAGTGCCGCGCCGCACCGACTGCGCAGGCAGGTGACTGCCCTGAGAGCGCTACTTCTTCAACGGCATTGCCAGAATACGATGGATGTCCATGTCGAAGAAGTTCGCGCTCGCGGCGGAAGTTACCACAATCGCTGTGTCGGCGCCGTGGCCGGTGCCAGCGCAGGAGATCGCTTGGACCCCCTCCGGCAGCACGCCTGCGTCACACGCCATCGCGACGATCTCGACGCAGACTTTCATTCCCTGTGAGAACAGGTAGAGTGTCTCCGCAATGAGCGAATTGGGAGAGAATCCCTCCAACTTCGCTCGCAGTGCGCGATCTACTCCTCCCGTCAGAGCGTGCACCCCGCACACCAGCCTGATGCCCGCGTCCTGCATCGCCTTCCCGTATCTGGCGTTCCATTTGACATTGTAGATCCTATCAATGGCGGGAGCCATCTTGACCCCCACGAAGTTCACTTCAGGGCAGCGTTTCGCAAGGCGAGCGAACTGTGCGCCGACATAGCCCGTATTCGTGGCAAAGACCACGTGGCGGACCTCGCGGCTCTTCAAGCAGGTCCCGACGATTTCGGCGATCCTGCGCGTGTTCGGCGCGGCCTTGCGGGTGTCTTCGAAGTACACAATTGGCTCGACGCGCGGCATTGGCCTCACCTCCCGAGGGTGTCTGTCCGCCGCGCATCTTCGCTGGCGGCGATGCGGTTCCTGCCGCCGCGCGTCGTCAGCCCTTCGGCGAAGGGAGGATCGGCGTCCTCTTGGGCAGAATACAGCGCACAACGAGCGCCGACACCTGGCGGATGCAATCCAGACGCTGAGCGCCGGCCTTCGAGGAGACCATGATGGCGATGCCAGCAAGAGACAAGACGATCGTGCGGGACCTTGGCAAGCGGGTCGCCGAGATCGCCTCCCTGCCGATCCACACAGAAAAGGCGGAAATGTGGCGGCGGCTGAACCGCCTGGATCCGGTGCGGCCGATGGTGATGCTGCAGAACGGCGCGTGGAACGAGACGCTTGACGACCGCGAGGCCCAGTGCACCGACCCCTTCTGCCGTGAAAAGGAACTCTCCCTGCGACGCCTCATCTACCACTGGGAGCACATGCCCGGCGACATGGTGGTCGAGAACGTGTTCCACACCCCGATCGTCACGCACGACACCGGCTGGGGCCTGGAGGTAAATGCCGTGCGCCCCGACCACTACTTCGGCGCTGCGCACTTTGAACCCTCGCTCAGGTCGGAAGAGGACATTGACAGGCTCCAAGTCCCCCGAGTGAGCGTTGACGCGGAGGAAACGGAATGCTTCTACCAGCGCCACTGCGAGCTTTATGACGGCGTGCTCGAGGTGCGCAAGAGGGGGCGGTGCGGCTTCTGGTTTTCGATATACGATCTCTTCATCCAGTGGCGCGGGCTGGATCAGGCTTTCACTGATATGGTTGATCGCCCGGCGTGGGTGCACCGCGTGCTGGAGCGCATGACCGAGGGCATGCTTGCTCAGCTCGAAACCCTGGAACAGCATAGCGCGCTGGGCTTGAACAACGGCAATGTTGGCGTGGGGCCCGGGGGCCTGGGCTTCACCGATGAATTGCCTCAGCCGGATTTCGACGGCGCCAACATTCGCGCCCGCGATCTGTGGGGCCACGCCACCACGCAGATCTTCGCGGTCGTCTCACCGGCGATGCACGAGGAGTTCGCCCTGCAATACGAAAGCCGCTACCTGGAGCGCTTCGGGCTGGCGGGCTACGGCTGCTGCGAGCCGCTGCACCACAAGGTGGACATCATCAAGAACCACATCCCGAACCTGCGGCGCATCTCGATGAGCCCGTGGGTTAATGTCGAGGCGGGGGCAGCCGCCGTGGGGAAATCGGCGGTCTTCTCCTACAAGCCGAATCCCGCTCTTCTGGGCGGCGAGACTTGGGACCCCGACGTGGTCAGGGCGGGCTTGCGCGAAGTGCTGCAGAAGACGCGGGGATGCGCGGTGGAGATCATCATGAAGGACCTGCATACGTGCCGCAATCAACCCCAACGCATGTGGGATTGGGTGCGGATCGCAAGCGAATTGGCGGAGGAGTTCGCCTGTTGACCTGGAGTGAAGCCGGAACGGAACAGTTCATGAGCCAGCAAGAGCCCGAACGCACGAAACCCCGTCTTCAGATCACCCATCCCTGGCACGGGGACATTCTGAACAGGCACGATGGCACCGAGACCGCTGATGCGCTCACGATCAGCGTCCAGGGCACGGCCCCGGAAGGCGCGCGGGTAACAGTCAACGGGATTCCTGCAGACATGCGCGGCCATTCGTTTGAGTGCGCCGTGCCGCTGCGTCAGCGGGAGAATGTGATCGCCTGCGTCGGCACGGCTGGTGCCGCGAAGTGTGAGCATAGCGTCAAGGTGTTCTGGGATAAAGGGTCCCGGCCTCGCTACAGGTTCTCCGTGGACGACAACGTCGAGTTCCTGAAGGACCTCGGAACCAGGCCGGAGGACTACCCCTCCCTGTTCGATCACTGGTACCTGGCATTCTGGCGCAGAATGCACCAGGGGTTCGGCGCCAAGATCCATCTGAACATCTACTACCAGACGGTTGAGCAGGATTTCACACTCGTCCAGTTGCCGCAGAAGTGGAGCGAAGAGTGGCACGCCAGTGCGGATTGGCTGCGCCTGACGTTCCACGCTCTTCAGGACATGCCCGCCCGCATATACAAGGACGCAACCTATGATCAGATCGCACGCGACTTTGACCTGGTGGTCAGCGAGATCAAGCGCTTCGCGGGCGCGTCGCTGCTCAGTCGAGCGACGACGGTGCACTGGGCCGAAGCGCCGAAAGACGCTTGCCGGGCGCTGTATGATCGCGGCATCCGCGTGCTCATCGGCCTGTTCGACCGCCCGCCCGGCGGCGAACTCACCACCGGCTACTACCTGCCCGAGGCCACCAAGGATCATGTCGCTGCCCGCGACTGCTGGCACGACCCGGAAACACACCTGACCTTCGTCACATGTGACGCGGTCGTGAATGGGCTTGCCCTCGACCAGATCAATGCGCACCTGGATAACCAGGCGGCCAGCCCTCACACCGGAGAACTGATCGAGTTGCTGATTCACGAACAGTACTTCCGCAAGGAATTTGCATACTGCCAGCCGGACGTGCAAGACAAGGTCATTCGCGCCCTGGAATGGGTCACGAAGCGGGGGTATGAGCCGGTGTTCTGGGGTGATCAATGTCTGGCGGACCTGGCCGACGAATGACGGGCTCTTCTGGTGCTCCGGGGCACCCCCCGCGCGGCCGCGAGGAAGTTGCTCGGCGACTGCCAGCCGCCTGCGATTGCTTGCGCCTCTTCGTGTGGGCAGCACTGCTGATGACACCCGCCCCTGTCAGTTGCCGTCAAGCGGCGCCGCTGCTCCTGCGATCCAAGTCGGAGGCGCTGCTCATGACCGCTCGCGGTCAAGTGCTCACTGCGTCGCTGAAATGTCCGCGCTTCATCTTCGATGGAGTTACAGTCGGAGGAGATGCCCCACAGTCCATCGGCGACGGCAATCTCGCCGCCGGGGAACTGGTGGAAACGTCATTCCCCCGCGTTCGCCTGGGCGATGGCAGTCAGTTGGAGGTCAGGCTTTTCCTGCAGTGGTCGGCGAGGGAATCCGTGCTCCGCAAGTGGGCAGCCTTCCGCCTGGCCGACTCGAACGCACGCCGCGTCCTGAAAGAGGTCATTCTGGAAGACCTCGACTTGGAGGGCCGCGCGGTCCAGGCGCAGCCGGGCCAGGTTCAGAGTTACCCGGCCTTTCTCGCCGGCTTCTTCCTGGGCATCGAGTTTCCCGTTGCATCCACGCGGCTTCAAGAAGGCCACCTTCTTCTGGCTCACAGGCCCGGCTTGCGGATGCGGCCCGGAACCTGGTACCAGACCCGCAAGGCAGTCTTTGGCGCTGCCGCCGGGGGAGATGAAAGGAGCGCATTCACGCGCTACATCGCCGCCCATCGGCCCGGTGCGGCAGGGATTCATGTCAACTACAACTCCTGGTGGACATCGCCGACGCCCTACAGTGAGAGGGACATCCTCGGCTTGATGCAGGCCTTCGAGACGAACCTCTACCGCCGACATGGGGTTTCTTTCGACACCTTTTGCATTGACATGGGATGGTCGAGTCCGCGGAGCCTGTGGCAGATTGACAGCGGGCTTTTCCCGGAAGGCTTCGCCGGAATCCGGCGAGCAGCCGAACGCATGCACTGTCATCTGGGCCTGTGGATTTCGCCGAGCAGTTGCTACGGCGCGGCGCTTGATAACGAATGGGTCAGGGAGCAGGGATACGAGACCTTCGCCGTTCCCTGGGGAGGCGATCAGAAGGCCCGGTTCGCGTGTCTCGGAGGCAGGCGCTATCGAGAACGTTTCCAGCAAGGCCTCGTGGAGATGGTCACTCGATACGGAATCAGACACATCAAGTTCGATGGTTACCTATTCGAGTGCCCGGAATCGGGTCACGGGCACGAGCCCGGCCCCCTTTCTTCGGAGGCTATCGCTGACGGAATCATCCAGGTTTTCCAGGCGGTTCGCAAGGCTGCGCCGGACATCTGGCTTGAGCCGACCTGCTTCGGATGGAACCCAAGCCCGTGGTGGCTTTTCTACGTGAATTCCGTGATTGGCACCTATGGAGATGATGCTCCGTATGGCCGCGTTCCTGCTCCTGTTCACCGCGAGAGTTACACGACCGCGCGCGATTACTACAACCTTCAAGGCGCACACTACCTGGATGCGCCGATCGCCATGCAGGAGGTATTGGGCATCGTCCATCAGAGCGGGGAGCCCTTTCTGAACGATGCCGTCATGACCGTGATGCGCGGCCACATGTTTCTCCCCATATATCTCAATCCAGCACACATGAGCGAGGCGCGATGGAAAGCGCTTGCCGACCTGCTGAAATGGGCGCGCGCAAATGCTCCGCTGCTCGCAGAGACGCAGCCGCTTCTCCCGGATTCGTGGCTCGATGGCAAGTGTCCCGCGCTCTCCGGCGAAGCGCCGATGCCTCGCGAGCCCTATGGTTATGCGCACTGGAAAGGTAATCGCGGGCTGATCGCGGTGCGGAACCCCTGGATCATCCCTCGCACCATTTCTCTGAGGCTGGATGGGAACTCGGGAACGCCGCCAGGGCTGAGAGCGGTTGATGCGGTCAGCATCTACCCGGAAGTTCGCCTCTACGGCCGAGGCTTGCACTTCGGGGGCGCACTTTCCGTCCCCGTGGCTCCCTACGAGACGGTCGTGCTCTCCATTGCTGCGCGGCAATCCGCTGCTGCGGTTCCTGAGGCGCGCGAGGTGATTCGGCGGCGCATAGGGGCGAGCCCTTCGAAACGGGAGTTGAGCCGCGTGGAGTTCGAGGGCGGCCAAGCGTCGTTTGGCCCCGATTTCACCTGTCTGTTGGGAGAGGCCAGGTCGGCGGTGCGCGTCCAACTGGAGGCCAATGTCACGATCGCGGCGCCGCAAGCCGAACTGCTGGTCCTCCTGGAAGGTAAGGTCTCTCCGGCCCCACTGGTGGGCCATATCCGCTCGAACGGGAAAGAACTTCCCATATCATTCAGCGGATCTGACACCGGCTGGGCGTCATCCGGAGGCCCGAAACCGGAGCACTGGCTTTTCCTTCGCGCGCCGCTGGTTCCCGGCGACAACAATATCAGCCTGGAACTTGTGACCGGTGCCGAACCTTCCAAAGTGTCCGCGTGGGTGTGGGCCACGAGGAGCGGCAAGCCTGGTCGCGTCACCCGTCCGAACGCCTTGCCGGAACCTGATGTTGTTTCTCTCGATGCCGCCGCTCTGTTGGAGCCAGTGGATGTCAGCGCCCTGCCTGCTGCAAGGGAAAAGGTGGCCCCTCCTGTCGAACGGATAGATGGCGTGTTTCTGGATTCGATAAACCCGGTCTCGGTTTCCCAGGGATGGGGCATACTTCAGAGAAACGAGAGCGTCTGGGAGAGGCCGCTGACCATTGCCGGCAAGCGATATTTGAGGGGGCTTGGCACGCACGCGCCCTCCCGACTAGTGTTCGTCCTTGATGGCAAGTACAGAAGATTTCAGTCGTGGGCAGGCGCTGACGGGGCGACCACTCCCACCATTACTTTTGAAGTCCTGGTGGATGGGCGGAAGCGGTGGGAAACAGGAGTGATGAGGCGCGACGAGCCCGCCCGATGGGTGGATATTGACGTTGCAGGGGCGAAAACACTAGAGTTGATAGTGGGAGACGGCGGGAACGGGATAGCCTGCGACCACGCCGACTGGGCGGACGCAAGGCTCCTGCGCTAAGCGAAAGCGGCAGCCCGCCCGCGAGACCAGCGCGGCGGCACGTGCGCGCCGATATCGTCCCACTGGACCGGGTTCACTCAGCCTTGAGCGGCACGGCTGGACTCAGGCCGCTTCTCCTGGTGGCAGGACGAGCCCGAACTCGAGCCGAAAACGGCAGCAGATTGGTCTTGGTACACTACAGGAGTGCCTTGAATTGGCCTTCAGAGATACCATCTGCCGATACAGGGACAAGATCGCCATCGCGTTCTTCCTGGCTATTCTCGCTTGTCTGGCGCGCGGCGGCCAGACCCTCGGCTTGGGACAGCCGGCAGAAACCTGGTGTGATGTTCTCGGCTGCTCGATCGCGGCCTTGGGGCACGTGCTGCGGGTGGTGGCTCTCCGGCATATAGGCCCTCTCAGCCGAACCCACAAACTCGGGGCCAGACAATTGGTGCAGACGGGCCCCTACGCGGTCGTCCGCAACCCCCTTTATGTGGGGAACTGGCTCGTCGCGGTCGGGTTGTGTGTGGTGGCCCAGTTGCGGTGGCTCTTGCTGGCCGGTCCGCTGCTGGCTTTGCTGCTCTACTATGTGGTCTCGCTGGCGGAAGAGCAGCGCCTTCTCGAACAATTCGGTGATGACTATCTGAGGTACTGCCAGACCACGCCTCGCTTCTTCCCTCGCGGCCTCTTCACCCGCAGCGGCTGGCATAACTTGCTCGACGCCAGAGGCCCACATGCCGTCTTGCGGACGAAGGAGTATTGGGCATTCATGAGCACCGCGACCGGTGTGATATTGATTGAGCTAGTCGAGGCGCTGTACCGGGCCGGCGCTTCGCAATGATCTCCTCCGGGTAACGTTCATCCTTGTTCCTCGCACAGGCCGCGCCGGTCAGGTGCCTGCGGGACTGCCATGGTGGACGGCGAAGTGCCGTTCTGTTGCTCGTCCCGTTCCAGTAGCACGCCGCAGGGAAGCCTTCCGCGCGCCGCGAAAAGTCCCACAGGTTGGGACCTTCGTCGCCCGGAGGGAGCGCTATTCGAGACGTGGCGCAGGGAGATAGCATCCACCCCTCAAGCGCGTTTGCATTCGGCGATCATCTTCGAGAAGGTGGTTCCGATCTCGAAAGCCTTGGCGAGGAATTCCATCTCATCCTGAAACCCGGAATTTCCCATTGACAATTCCATACTCACGCATTTCGTGTAGGCAGATTCGGCCATGATGCGGGCAAGTCGGTTCCAATCCACCGTCCCCATGAAAAGGAGACGGTGCTGATCGCCGGTGCCGTCGTTGTCGTGGAGATGCACGGAGATCAGCCGGTCCTTGAGAGACTCGAGATGGTCCAGCCCGTCCCCGTCCTTGTTGCCGTGGCCGGAATCATAGCAGAGGCCGACGTATTGAGGGTCGTACTCGGAGAGGAGCCTTGCGATGGCCTCGAACTTGCCGTTCTCTATTGCGATTCTCACGTTCCGTTCCCTGGCAAAAGGCTGAAGTTCATCCAACGACCGCCTCACCGCCGCCGACTCCGGGTCTCCGGGAACATGCATGATTACCACATCCGCCGACAGATAGGCGGTCATCTCTATCCTGTTGCGCACCAGGTCCACGCCCGCCAGCCTCTGGTATTCCTGCGATGATGTCCAGCCTTTTTCGTTGCCTGCCGAGCCGTGCAGGTCGAGCAACTGCAGCCCATACTCGCCAAGCCACTTCTTGATCTGTTCTATTTCCCACCTGGAGTATAGGAAGTCCGTGTTCCATTGGTGACACCAGTGGGTGTGCGAGAACCCAGCCTCTGCGATGTGCTTGAGATAGGGCGACGGGTCCCCGGTGTCTTTCGCGTAGTCGGTGGTGATCGAAAGCATTCAGTGTCCTCCGTTCTCTACAGGTCAGCGGTGGTTCGATGTTTGGCCGCTCATCAACCTTGCTTCAGCGGGGGAGGCTCGTTATCCTTCGGACCGCGCGCGCTCACCGTGCTCCCCTCGAGCGGCCCGTATCGCTTCACCTTCACTGCCGCAAAGGGGGCCGAGCCTGCGGCGCAGAAATCTACTCCTCTGCATCTCACTTCGGGAAGCGCTTTTCATGGCGAGGCGAATGACTGTCAGGCAGCGCGTGGCCGCGGCGCTGCGCAGAGAGCGGGTGGACCAGGTGCCATTGACCATCTACCCCGGCATGGTGCCGTCGGGCGAGTTTGAGCGCTCCCTGCGCCTCCAGGGCCTTGGCTTCTCTGTGCGCGTGGGGCTGTTCAGCGCGGAAACGCCCAACTGCAGTGTGGAGCGCTGCGAGTATTCTCAGGACGGCGTGCGCTATGCGCGCACCACCATCCGCACCCCGGTCGGGGAGGTTCACGCCACCTCCCGCCCCGGCGGCGCATACGGCACCACGTGGGCTGTGGATTACTACATCAAAGGCCCTGGCGACTACCGGGTGATCGAATTCATGGTGCGCGACACAGTCTATCAGCCGGCCTATGATTCCTTCTTGCAGGCCGTGGAGGACGTCGGCGAAGACGGCTACGTGATGGGCAACATGGGATACTCCCCCCTTATGGAAATGCGGGTGAGGCTCCTGGGCACCGAGCGGTTCGCATTCGATTTACACGACCGGCCGGACCTTTTCTTCTCGCTGTACGAAACCCTGCGGGAAAAGCAGCGGGAGGCCTATCCCATCCTCGCCGGCTCGCCCGCCGATGTCGTAACATACTGCGGCAATTGCAGCCCGGAGATCCTTGGGCGGGAGCGCTTCGAGCAGTACTGCATTCCCTGCTACAATGATCTCGGGGAGCAACTGCACGCCAGGGGGAAACTTCTGGGCGTGCACCTGGACGCCAACAACCGGCTGTGGAAGGATGCGGTCGCCGAGTCTGCTATTGATGTGGTGGAGGCTTTCACTCCCGCGCCCGATACCGACATGTCAGTTGCCGATGCGCGCGCCGCGTGGCCGGACAAGGTGCTCTGGCTCAATTTCCCGTCTTCAATGCATATTGCCTCCCGCGAACGCATCAAAGAACAGACCCGCGAGTTGCTGCGCCAGGCTGCTCCCTGCGATGGCCTGATCGTTGGGATCACCGAAAACATCCCCTCCCACGCCTGGCGCACGAGCCTGAGCGCCATCTGTGAGGTGCTTTCGGAAGAGGCAGCCCCCCAAGGCGTGAATTAGCAGGGGGCCCCTGTAGTGCGCCAGAACTACAGACTCTGTTGCGTCAAGGTGAGGCCGAACGGCGCCCATCCTGTCATTGTGAGCTCGCCGGCTGGCGGGCTCAGAACGAGAGGCCAAGGGTTCACTCGGACAGGAATGAGATTCTTCGCTTCGCTCAGCAATGACAGAAGGCGAAGGACCCAGAATGAGAGGGGGACAACACGCGACTTGTTATGGGCTGGAAGGAGGAGTAGCATGGGATACGCGCCCTCAAAGATGATCGTTCTCATCGCTGCGGGGCTGATCGCTCTGGCAGCCCGGGCGGCCTTCGCCGCGACGGAAGATCTCGGAAACGGTTTCCTCCACCACGGCGTAGCCACGCCCGTGAGCAACCACCGTGGCACAGTCGCCACCGCCGATGGGCAAGGCCGCGACGTGGTGCTTGTCTGGCTCTTCGATCACCGCGGCGGTTACGCGCTCCTGATGATTGACGCCGAGACGGGCAAGAGCGAGGAATTCCCGATGCCCTTCCCGCCCGGCGGCGATTGCCCTTATGCCTCTATTCTGTCGAGCCGGAACAAGTTCTACACGCACTTCAACAGCCACTTCGTCGAGTTCGATCCCGAGAAGCGCGCCTTCACATTCTTTCCCGAGACCGCCCCGCAGATGGCGATGGGCATGACGGAAGATGATAACGGCGTCATCTGGTCGGTTACATACCCCGACAGCGGCGTCGTGTCGTTCGACCCCGCGACTCGGGCGTTCATGGACTACGGTCACGTGCACAAGGAGAACTGGGCGCAGTACCAGCGCTACGTCGCTGCCGACGATGCGGGCTGGATTTACTTCGGCATCGGCAGCACCGCAAGCCAGATCATCGCCTTCGACCCGCGGACCGGCAAGGCAAAGCCGATGCTCCCGGAAGCAGAGCGCATAAAGGGCAACGGCTATGTCTGTCGCGACGTGAACGGCAAGGTTTACGGACACTCCGGCAGAGGCGCGAAGGATGACTGGTACGAGTTCTACAAGGGAGAGGGGAAGAAGATCGTCCAGCCTGATCACATCGAGAAGAAGCCCATCATCACCAGCAGTCAGGCATTGTTCCACCGGGAGTTTCCCGACGGCAAAGTGCTCAAGACGTGCGACCTGGTGGATCGAGTCCTCGTCGTCGAGAATCCGAAGACCGGCGAGGTCAAGGAACTGAAGTTCGATTACACGAGCGAAGGCGCGCATATCATGGCGGCCGCCGCCGCGCCCGATGGCACGATCTGCGGCGGCACGGCTTTCCCGATGCGCTTCTTCAGTTACAACCCGAAGACCGACACGTGGATCAACCGCGCGAGTTACGGCCAGTGGAACACTGTGGCTCGACAGGGCGACCGCTTCTTCGTCGGCGGATACGGGGGCGGCTTTCTGCTGGAGTGGGACCCATCGCGTGAATGGGTGCCAACCGAAGAGGGCAAGCCGGGATGCAACCCGCTCTTCCTCACTCAGTGCGAACCCACTATCAACCGCCCGCACGATCTGCTGGCGCATCCCGACGGCAAAACCCTCGTCCTCGCGGGCACGCCTGGCTACGGCTACACCGGCGGGGGGCTGCTGTTCTGGGATCGGGAAACCCGAACCCGGATCGTGATCGAGCACAAGGACATCATTCCCGAGCACTCCACTCTGAGCCTGGTGGCGCTCCCGACCGGCAAACTCCTGGGCGGGACGACGACCAGCCCGGGAACCGGCGGCGAGAAGAAGGCCCAGCAGGCTGAACTCTACATCATGGACATGGCAACGAAGCGGGTCGAGTGGCACCAAGTCGTGTTTCCCGGCGTGCAGAATTACACCGACATGTACCTGGCGCCGAACGGCCTGGTGTTCGGCGTCGCGGACCGGAAACGCTTCTTCGTCTTCGATCCAGCCAGCAGGAAGGTAGTGCACGAAGAAGATACGGAAGCCAAGTTCGGGCCCACCATCTCTCATCAACAGTCGCGCGTGTTCGTCCCGAGCCCCGATGGGGCGCTTTACATGTTATTCGTGAAAGGCGTCGCCCGCGTGGACCTGGCCACATACGGGATCACCATGCTGGCCGAGTCGCCCGTGCCCATCGGGCCTGGGGGCGACTTCCTGGACGGGCGGATCTACTTCGGCAGCGGCTCGCACCTATACAGTTACAGGGTGCCCAAGACAAAGGCCGGCTGACCGGTCGTTGACCGCTGCAGCCGGCAACGCCGGGCAGGACAGCCTGCCAGTGCGGCCAATACGATGCAGAGTCTCGCTTTGAGGTACTGCCATATGCCGAAGGTGATAGTGCTGTTGATGGTTGGCATTCTGCTCGCGGTGCAGGCCGGACGGGCGGCGGGGGCGCGGCCCAAGATAGCGATACCGCCGGATTTCCCTGTGTTCTTGGTGCCGGGGCACGAACGGGAGATGGGGGAACTGCGCGAACTATTCTGGACGCATTACGAGCGGGGTGGGCCTCTGGCGACATTGTGGGACGAATGGGAGTCCGGGCCGACGCTGTGGCCTGCAGTGAGCACGGACAACCGGATGAACACGATACGGGACCGCTGGCGGGCGGCTCTGCTGGCTCGCGGCATGGACGAAGAAGGCTACGTGTTCACCCACCAGCATGGTTCCATTGCTCACCAACAGGGGTGGCCTTTCCCGTTCTGGGCGCAGGGGCGGCACGGATGGGGCTGGCATTTCTCCCTGCAGGGAGTACCGGAGGGGTGGCACGGCACGAAGAAGCGAGACCAGGCGGGCTGGGGGGTCGAGGGAGCGCGCGATCTCGGGGTTGACGATGCCGCCTGGCGGCTGGAATTGACCGCGCAAGACGCCGCAGTCACGACGCCGGAAATGGACGTTCACCCTGATGAGGCGCCCTTCCTCCAGATCCGCTGGCGCTGCGAAGATCTGGGTGACGCGCAGCCTTACGTGCAGTGGGCTACGCGGGAGCGCCCCGACTTCTCGCGCGACCGGATGATGTTCTTCCAGCCCGCGGCCGCGCAGCCGTTCACCTACGCGATGATACCCGTGTTCCGGCACCCGAAGTGGAAGGGCACGATCACGCGCCTCAGGATCTGCTTCGGGAACAAGCGGGCGGGCGCGAAGGTCGCGCTGCAGGCGGTGTTCACGAACTATGATACGCGGCACAACATCAACAACCAGTGCTTCATCCGGGGGAGCGCGATCTACTTCAGGTGGACGGCAGACATCAACTTCCTGAGGGAGAACATCCAGCGCATGCGCCTCGCGATGCGCTACCTGATGACCGAACTCGGCGGCCTGAAGGAGAAGTGCATCGTCACGCCGTGGGTTGGGCACGAGGGGCGCTCGGGCTACACGGTGAAGCCGGATGGAACCAAGGAGATGCACGCCGGCCAGGGGATCGGCAACAATTACTGGGACCTGCTGCCGATGGGATACCGCGATGCATATGCTACGATACAGTATTACAGCACGCTGAAGGAAATGGCGGCGCTGGAACGGGACATCGAGCGACATCCCGAGTGGAATATCCCCGGCGGGCCCTTGCGCCTTGCGTGGCGAGAACTGGAACGGCACGCACGCGAGGTGAAGGCTTTCTCCACCAAGTTGTTCTGGAACGCGCAGACGAAGCGCTTCACGAGCGGGCCGGATATTGACGGCAAGACGTACGATTACGGCTTCGTTTTCCTCAACCTGGAAGCGATTTACTATGATTTCGCGACGCCCCGGCAGGCGCGAGACATCCTCGACTGGATAACGGGCAAGAGGATCGTGGCCGGGGATACGTCCCAGGGCGAGGACATTTACCACTGGCGGTTCGGCCCGCGCTCGACGACCAGGCGGAATGTTGAACACTACTTCTGGGCCTGGTCGGCGCCGGAGAGCATCCCGTGGGGCGGGCAGGTCCAGGATGGAGGCGCGGTGCTGGGGTTCTCGTATCACGACCTGATGTCGCGGCTCAGATACCTTGGGCCGGATGACTGCTGGACGCGCCTGAGGGAAGTGATTGCCTGGTATACCGAGGTCCAGGAGGCAGGCGGGCCGCGGGCGTACTATGCAGATGGAACGCGCGGCACCCTGCAGGGAGGTGGGACTGCTGGCGGACTTGGAGTTGACCAGGAGTTCTTCGAGAGCATTCTGGTGCCGCAGATAGTCACGGATGGGTTCCTTGGGTTGAGGGCACTGGTTGATGGGCTTGCACTCAACCCGCGCCTGCCGAAGGCGTGGCGCTCGCTCTCAGTGCAGGGGATTTACTGGCACGACCTTGTGTTCGACATCGAGGCGTCCGTGCGTCGTGTCACAGTATCAGTGAGGGAGAACCGCGACACGGAGGTCGCGGTTGTGTTGCCCGCGGGCAGGTGGAAGGCAGTGCTATTCGGGCGGAATGGTGAATCGCTGGGAACATTGGGCCCGCTGCCAGGTTTTGGCGGCGAGGGTACGGCGTTTCGTGTCAACTGGGCTCAAGCGGGCAGGGCTGTGTTCAGCCTCGTCACACGGTGAATACGGGACGAGCGGTCGCGGCGGGCGCGAGAAGAGCGGCGACTTGTTCCGCTGCTATCGCACCGGGTAGCCCTTGACCCAGTCGGCGACCTGCCGGATGGTTTGGGGGTTGCAGGCGGGAGGCATCACCCCTGCGCTCGTAACGACGATGCCTCTCGAATCGGGCAGCGCATCCAGGTCTCGCTGGAGCGTTTCGATGATCGTTCGCGCATCCTTCAGCCAGAGCACCGCGTTAGTGCCTCCGATCAGACACTTGTCAGGACACGCGGTTTTCCCGTCGAGCAGCGTCGTGTTTCCCACTGGCGGCGATGTGAATGCCTCGATGCCGGCGGCCGGCAGAGACGCGATGTCTGGCAGAACGGCCTTGAGATGACCGCACATGTGGAGCACATGGCACTTGCCGGTCGGGCTCAGGATCCGGCCATAGTCCAGCAGGTGGGGAAGGCAATAGCGCCGGAACAGCCCCGGTGAAATGATCGTCGTGGACGTATTCTCGACCGAATAGACGATGGCGTAGGGGGCTCTGTCCGCAATGATTTCCGCGCGGCGGCACAGCACCCGGTGCATCGCCTCAAAAAGGGACTCCACATCTGCTTGGCAATCTCTCAGCAGGAGCAAGCCCTGCTCGATGCCCGCCAGGTGCTGGAGCCAGTCCATCAGCGGGGAGATGCCGATGCCGGTCACAGCAGTGCCGCCTTCCCCCAGGTTCTGCACCAGTGCGGTTGCCTTCTCCAATTCGTCGGAATCGAATTCCAACCGAACGTCGGCAAAAAACCACCGCATGGCCTCGATGTCCCGCGCGCCCTTGACCGGATACTCGCGGGGGTGCCAAGAGGACGACACGGCGTCGAAGCGGTCCGCCGAGGTCAGAGTGCCCGCCGTAGTGCGGAACAAAGTGCGCCGGATCCCGTCTTCCTGGGTCTGTTCCGTGCTGGTCAGGTTGCGAATCGTCTTCACGCAACTCGGCCCGCCGACGTGCCGATCGCTTCCTATCCATTGGTGCAGTTCGGCATCGGTCATCGTCGAGAAGGGGGCGGCTTGCCTGCTCCTGTAGTTATCAGTGATCTTGGGCCAGAAAGGAAGCCGGTCAACTGCCTGGCAGCGCAGCGCAGCCAGCCAACGCTCCCTCGATGTCATCGTGTCCGGCACGTCTCCCGCTCCCTTATGTCCTGCGCCTTCCGGCGAGAGCAATGGCTATATCATCGAATACCGTGTACACAGTTGGCACCACAAAGAGGGTGAGAAGGGTGGAAGTCGTCAGCCCTCCGATCACGGCTGTGGCCATGGGGGCTTGCACTTCGGAACCTTTTCCCAGGGCCAGCGCCAGCGGCAGCATGCCGAAAATGGCGGCACAGGCTGTCATAAGTATCGGGCGAAGCCTGGTTGGCCCTGCGGTCAGAACGGCTTCCTCGCGCGGCACGCCGCGCCTGCGCAGAACGTTCGTGTAGTCAACGAGCAGAATCCCGTTCTTCACCACGATTCCCACGAGCATCAGCAGCCCGATGAACGCCGTCAGGCCGAAGGTGCGCCCCGTCAGGAACAGGCCGAGGACCACCCCGGTTACGGCCAGCGGCACCGACAGCAAGATGATCAATGGGTGCACGAACGATTCGAACTGCGAGGCCAGCAGCATGTAGATCAGGGCAATGGCCAAAGCCACCGCCAAACTGAGTCCCGCGAACTCATCGGCCCTGCGCTTCTGATCTGTTCCCCAGTCCCAATAGTAGCCTTCCGGCATGCGCACGTCGGACATCAGTTTCTGTATGTCGGGCTGGATTTCGCCCTCCGAGCGGCCCTGCGGCGTGCCGGTGACGGCAATGTAGCGCTGGCGGTCCTGGCGCGTGATCTGACTCGGCCCCAGGCCATAGACTGGCTGCGCTACCTGCCTCAGCAGGACTCCCTGAGATGATGCCCCCGGAGATGCGGGCCGGACCTCCAGATTCTGCAGGTCTGCCACCGTCTTGCGCGTCGCCTCCGGCATTTGCACTATGATCGGGTACTGGAAGCCCGCCTCCTGGTAATAACTGGCGATCGAGCCGTTGGTGGCAGTGTTGATGGTGTTTGCGATGTCCGAAAAACTGATTCCCAACTGCAGCGCCTTATCGCGATCAACCCGCCACTGGATCTCGGGCATTGCCTCCTGCCAGTTGATGTCCAGGTTCTCCAGGCCTCGCACCTCGCGCACCCGCGCCATCACGTCTCTGGCAATCTGGGTAAGGGTCCCCAGATCGTTGCCGTAGATGTCCACCTCGATATTCTGGCCGCCGCCGGTCATCAGGTTCGTTACCAGGTCCTGTTGCGTCAGCCTGGGCTGCACGCCAGGCAGGCGAGACAGCGCTCTTCTCAGCTCGCCTATCACCTGCGCGGTCGAACGTTTCCGGTTCTCCTTGAGCCTGACGGTAACCGAACCCCTGAACGGAGTGAGCGAGCTGGATGTGCCCCGTGAACCCATGCCGGTCCCGGCAGACGACAGCACAGTCCTCACGTTCGGATTGCTCATCACCACGCGCTCGACCTGCAGCATCGCCTCGTTCGTCTTTGCGAGCGCAGTTCCCACCGGCATCTTCACGCTGATGGTGAAGTCGCCGCTGTCGGTGGCAGGCATCAGTTCGGTTCCGATCTGGGGAATGAGAAGCAGGCTTGCCGCCGAGATTGCGATCGCCCCTGCGATCGTCAGAGCGCGGTGATGAATGGCCCACCTGAGGCCGCTGCGATAGGCGCCGTCAAGGGCGTTGAACCATTGGCCAAAGCGGTTGAATGCCCTTCCGACGAGGCCCTGGCGGCCGCCCTCGAGGCTCTCGCGGTGCGCCTCGCCGTGGATCAGCCGCGTCGCCAACATCGGCACCACGGTGGTGGCGTCCAGCAAGGAGACGGCGAGCGCGAAGATCACGACGAGCGCGAATTGGGTGAACATCTGGCCCGCCTGTCCCTTGATCAGCAGCAGCGGCAGGAACACCACCATCACCGTCCACGTTGAAGCGACGACCGCAGACATGATCTCGGTCGTTCCGCTGATTGCGGCGTCGGTCGAATTCATCTTGTCGCGTTCGATATGGCGGAAGATGTTCTCCAATACGACGACCGCGTCGTCCACGATCAGCCCCGTCGCCAGCGCCAGGCCGCCGAGGGACATGGTGTTGATCGTGAAGCCGCACATGTAAAGCAGCGCAAAAGTGGAGATGATAGAGGTCGGAATGGAGAGCGCGACGACCAACGTGCTGCGGATGCTTCGCAGGAAGAAAAGGAGGATCAGTACTGCCAGCGTTCCCCCGATGAGAGCGTTGACCTTGACGTCATTCACGGACTGGCTGATGAACCTGGCCTGGTCGTAGGCTACGGCAAACTTCAGGTTCGGGTAGAGTTTCTTTACCCGCTCTATCTTCTCGGATACGGCTTCGGCTGTGCTGACGGTGTTCGCCCCGCTCTGCTTGGTGACCATCAGGCCCACCGAGGGCCTCCCGTTGAGTCGGGTGTAGGTGCGAGTCTCGGGATGTGCGTCACGCACGCTGGCGACTTCGGACAGCGCCACCAACTGGCCATTGACCGAGCCGACCGGTATGCGGGCGATCTCCTCCGGGCTGGTGAACCAGCCCAGGCTGCGAATCGTGTATTCGGTGTTCCCCTGTTTCGCTATCCCGGCGGGCAGGTTCAGGTTCTCTTCCGCGAGTCGCCTGGTAACATCGTTGAGCGACAGCCCGTGCGCGCGCAGGCGGTCCGGGTCAACGTCCACGATGACGGCGCGCTGCTGCCCTCCGGTTACGGTGGCCGACGCTACCCCGTTGGCCGATTCCACTATCGGTGCCACCTGGTTGTCCAGCAGCGTTCGGAGCCTGACACGGTCCTTTTCGCCAGAGACGCCGAAGACCAGAATGGGCGACTGCGTCGGGTCGAACCTGAAGACGATGGGCGTCTGCAACGTAGGGTCGCTCGGAAACTTCGGCACCGCGCGCTCCACCAGTTGCAGCACTTCGACCGCCGCCTGCCCGATGTCCGTGCCCCACTGGAACTGGATGCGCACCAGCGAGCCGCCTTCGGTTGTGCTCGAACTCACCTGGTATAGGTTCGTCGCGGAGGACACCGCCTCTTCGATCGGCCGCGTTACCTGCGTCTCGATCTCCTCGGGGGCAACGTTCGGCCATTGCGTCGAAACCGCAACCGTGGGGATGGATACCTTGGGCAGCAGATCAACAGGCAGCCGGGTGACGCAGATCGCTCCCAGAAGCACCAGCGCAGCAATGCGCATGATAACCGCGACCGGGCGCGTTACCGCGAAATGCGCTATGCTCATCTCACTGCCTGTTCGAGGCCCGCGAACCGCCGGCGGGAGCCCTGGCCCTCCTCCCCCCGCCAAGGGCAACCACCTGGCCATCCTTCAGAGGATAGGCGCTCATCGTTACCACTCTCTCACCGGGCTGGAGGCCGTCGGCTATCGCGATGATGTCCGTTCCCGCTGCTCCCAACCTGACGGGGCGGCGCTCGGCGACGTTTGACCCATTGACGACTATGACGAAATCGCCGCGCCTGTCGTGCTGCACCGCTTCTCGAGGAACCACTGTGGCGCCGCGCACCCGATCGGTCTCCATCGCAACGTGCGCGAAGGTTCCGGGCTTGATCGCGTTATCGCGACTATCGAGCGTAACCCTCACCATGAACTGGCGGCTCTGTGGGTCAGCGGATGGGTTGATCTGGGCAACCTTTCCGGCGAAGCGGCGGCCGGGAAGAGCATCCAGAGTTACTTCGGCCGGAATTCCAAGCGAAATGCTGCTGCTGACCTCCTCTGGCACCGGTACTGTTACCCACACCTGGCTCATGAACTGCACCGTGATTATCGGCTGGCCGACCGTTGCAACAGCGCCTGGGTCCAGGAAGCGCCCGGTAACGAAGCCGTCGAATGGTGCTGTCAGCACTGTATCGGCGAGCCTTGCTGCGGCTGCTTTGACCCCGGCCTGCGCTGCTGCGACAACTTCTCGCAGGGCGGCCAGGCTCTCCTGGTAGGCCGATTTCTGAACCCTGTTGGCCGTGGCGTAGTCGAAGGCAGCTCGGGCCTGCTTCAGCCGGGCATCTGCCGCTTCGATGTCGGCCTTGCCCTTCGTCCTGGCAATCTCGGCCTGCTTTTGCGCCGCGTTCCGTTTGGCCTTGGCGGCGTCTAGGGCGGCTTCGGAGACTCCCACGGCCGTCCTGGCGTCGTCCACATCCTGAGCCGCGATGAAGCCCTGCCTGTAGAGTTCCTGGGCCCTCTTATACTTGGACTGCGCGTTGGCGAGGTCGGCTTCTGCACTCCGCACGCCGGCCTCCAGATTGGCTACCGCCGCGTCGGCGCTCTCAACCTGAGCGTTGTAAGTCTCTTTCGCCTGGTTGTAGTCAGCCTGCGCGCTTGCCACTGCCGCCTGCTGCTGGAGCAGTTGCGTCGCGACGGACACATCGGCGGGATTCTGCGCGATCTTTGCCTGCGCCAGGCGATATCGCGCTTCGGCCAGCGCTGCCTTCTGTTGTGTAAGGTTCGCCTCCACCTCCGTCGGATCCATGCGGACGAGGACCTGTCCGTTGTGGACGCGATCGCCCTCGCGAGCCTCCAGGAAACCAATGCGCCCGGTTACCTTGGCGGCGATCTTGACGCTCAACGGGGCCTCGACAGAGCCGACTGCCTCGAACACGCGAGTAACATCCTGTACCCGGGCAGTGCTCGCCGAAACCACCGCCGGAGCCTTCATGCGCGCCGCTCGCTCTCGGGTCTGGGCACTGGAATCCGCACGCTTCTGAACGACCCGGTAGGCTATCAAGGCTCCCAGCACCACAAGCGGGACCAGAATATATACTCGGCGTTTCATCGCTTCCGTGGTATAGTTACTTAGAGTGCAATGATAAAGTAACCTAACCAGTCGCTCGCGTCAATACCCCGCTCTGCCAGCAGGTAGCCTTCTCCGCGCGACGAAGAACCAACACGGGCGCGACGGCGCTGCACGAAACATGAGGACTGGAACCATCGAAAGATCACAGAGCACCAGAGTCCCCCCGCGCGCGCTGCCGGGGTCGGTTGAACGCTGGCTGAAGAACCACGTTCCGGGCGAGGACGTGCTGGCGGTGCAGTATGCGAACTTGCACGGCCCAGGGCACTTTGGCGATGCGTGGGTGGTCGCGAGCAACAAGTCACTGCTCGCGGTGCGGAAAGACCCCAGCGGACTGCGCCTGTCGGCGCGGGTGCCCCTGGAAGAGGTGGAGGGACTTATACTGCGGGAGTTCGTCGGCAACGGACGCCTCAGCGCGGTGACGGCAGAGGGGGAGAAAGCGCTCGCGCGCTTCACTCACTCCCTGAGGCGCGAGGTCGAGGATTCAGCGCGCGAGTTCGCGCGCGCGGCAAGCGAACGCCGCGCGGCCGCCGGAAAGCCGCCCGTGGAACTCACGGGCGACGTGGGCATGCAAGGGGCGGCGCGGTGCGCGATTTGCGGGCGGGTTCTGTCCCGCGAGGGGGTCTGCCAGCAGTGCATTGACCGCAGGAAACTCGCCTGGCGCATGTTGGGATTTGTGCGGCCCTATGCCTGGCTGGCTGTGCTGGGGCTGGTGCTGGCAGGGGTGGCGACCCTTGTCTCCTTGCTCCCGCCCTTGTTCACGAGGAGCCTGATTGACGACGTGCTGATAGGACACCAGGCGCACCTGCTTCGTCCCATCATCTTCTTGCTGGCCATTGTCTATATCTCCCGCTCCGTTCTCACCTATGCGCGCTCCTACCTGCTTGCCTGGCTGGGGCAGCGCGTCGTGGCGGACGTGCGGTCCATGACTTACAGGCATCTGCACCAACTGGCGGTCGGGTTCTACGAGCGGCGGCAAACGGGGCAGTTGATGTCCCGCTTGACCCACGACACCGGGCACATCCAGGACTTCGTGGCCGATTATCTGCAGGAAATCGTGGTCCAATCGTTCACCGTGATCATCATCCTGGTGATCATGCTGCATTATCAACCGCTGCTGGCGCTGCTGGCGCTGGTCCCGGTGCCGCTGATCGTCCTCACCACGACCCTGATCAGGCAGCGGGTGCGGCGCTACTACCGGAGCGTGCGCAGGCGCATGGGGGGGATGCAGGCGGTGCTGGCCGACGCGATCCCGGGCGTGAGGGTGGTGAAGGCGTTCGCCCAGGAGGACCGCGAGACGGAGAGGTTCGACCTGCGCAATGAGGGATACACACAGACGAGCATCAGTGCCGCGCGGCTGCGCAGCGGGTTCATGGCGGTGATCGCGCTGATCACGGCGCTCGGCTCGCTGCTGGTGTGGTATTTCGGGGGGCGGATGGGCCTGGCCGGAGTGCTGAAGCCGGGCGTGATCGTCATGTTCACCAGCTATCTCTGGCAGTTATACGGGCCGATAGGGCAGATCAGCAGCCTCTATGAGCGCTTCCAGTTCGCGGCCACGGCGGGGGAGCGGGTGTTCGAGGTGCTGGACACCCAGACGGAACTGGAAGAGACCGGAAAGCAACTCGCGGCGGCAGGGGTGAAGGGGGCGATCGAGTTCGATCACGTGTCCTTCGGGTATGAAGATGGGGCGCCGGTGCTCAATGACATCTCCCTGAACGTTGCGCGGGGAGAGATGGTGGGGCTCGTGGGCCGCACGGGGGTGGGCAAGACCACGATCATCAACCTGATATGCCGCTTCTACGACCCGGACCGGGGCACGATTCGCGTGGACGGCGAGGACCTGCGCGACTACGATCTGCGCGCATGGCGCAGCCAGATCGGCATGGTGCTGCAAGAGCCTTTCCTCTTCCACGGCAGCATCGCGGACAACGTCTCCTACGGGCGCCCGGAAGCCGATGAGCGCGAGATCATCTCGGCGGCCAAGGCTGCCAATGCGCACGATTTCATCATGGCTCTGCCCGACGCCTACGACAGCCAGGTGGGTGAGCGGGGGGTGCGCTTGTCGGGCGGCGAGCGCCAGCGCATATCCATCGCGCGCGCGATCCTTCACAATCCCAGCGTTCTGATCTTCGACGAGGCGACCTCGTCGGTGGACACTGAGACCGAGATGCTCATCCAGAGCGCCATCCAGCGGCTCGTTGCCAACCGCACGACCTTCGCGATCGCCCACCGGCTGTCCACCCTGCGGCACGCTCACCGGATCGTGGTCCTGGAGGAGGGGCGGACATCAGAGGTCGGCACTCACGATGAGTTGATGGCGAAATCGGGCACTTACGCGCGCCTGGTGGAGGCACAAAGCCAGATGGCCAGGCATGGCGCCCCAGTAGATGAATTCGGCGAGGGGGACGGCCTGGAAGAGACCGCGAACGAACGCGAGGGGGAGCCGTATGTCGAGATCTGAAAAGGAGGGGAGCAGCACCCACGTGCTGCAAGAGGTCCCGGTTCTCGATGCCGCTGGGGTGCGCGTCCGAGCGGACGAGCAAGGCCGCCTCAAGGTAACATTGCCGGACGGACGCCGGCGCGCCAATGTGCGAGTGCTTCCCGCGTTCCCGATCACCCGCCCGAGGCGCTTCCTGTACCTGGTAGGCGAAGACGGCGAGGAACTGGGGCTGCTGGTGGACCCCAGGCGGCTGGAGCGCGAATCGCGCGACCTGATCCTGGCCCAGGCCGACCAGGCATACTTCATGCCCCGTATCACGCGCATCGGCAGGGTCGAGGAGCGCATGGGCATCGCGCGCTGGGAAGTGGAGACCGATCGGGGGCGGAGCAGTTTCGATGTGGTGTCCCGGTCAGAGTCGGTCTGGTACGTGGGGCGCAACCGCGTCGTGATCCGGGACGCGGACGGCAACCGGTACCTCATCGAGGATCTCACCGCGCTCGACCGAAGAAGCCGCGGGCTGGCCGACCTCTACCTGTAACCTGCTGACCTCGTCGAGCGCCCGCGAGGCCGCCGCGACCCGCTCCCACGGTCACGCGCCCGTCGGAGCGTTGGCCTCCCACTTGGGCACCCGGCCGTCATTTCGGAATGCGAGGGTATTCGTGTCCCGCGGAGAAACAACCCGGTGAGACGCGCGGCGGAGCCTCACCGCCATTTCGGAAACCAGGAGACATGCCATGTCGCGCATTCCGACGAGAGGCAGGATCGCTCTTGCTCTTGCCGTGTGCATTGCCGGATTTGGACCGGCGATAGCCGCGGACGAGTCGCTCCAGAAACGCGTGCCGGCCTTTCCCGGAGCAGAGGGCTATGGCCGGTTCGCTCGGGGCGGGCGCGGGGGGGACGTCTATCATGTCACGAACCTGGGTGATGCGGGGCCGGGGTCGCTTCGCGAAGGAATTGACTCGGCGACCGGGCCGAGAACGATTGTTTTTGACCTTTCTGGAACCATCGCGCTCAAATCGCCGCTGGTGATCGCGAAGCCGCGGATCACGATCGCGGGGCAGAGCGCCCCCGGCGACGGCATTACCCTCAAAGACCAGACCCTGGAGGTGATTCACGCGTCGGACATCATTGTCCGCTACATCAGGGTCCGCCTTGGAGACAAGAACAAGAAACCTGGCGGCCCGGACACGATGACGATAGAATACTCCGACAATCTGATACTCGACCATGTTTCGGCTAGTTGGGGCATTGACGGCATCCAGGACGAACGGGGGTGCAAGAACTACACGATGCAGTGGTGCATTCTGAGCGAGGCGCTGAACCGCAGCCTCCATCCCAAGGGCCCGCACGCCATGTGCGCCTCGTTTCGGAAACCGTTGAGCAACATGACGATCCATCACAACCTCTTCGCCACGAGCCGTGATCGCCACCCGACCATAGGGGGAGATGTGCAGGAACCCCAGTGGATCATAGATTTCCGCAACAATGTAATCTACAACTGGAGCGGCGCCGCGAACGTATGCGACAACCAGGTCAACATCGTCAACAACTACTTCCGACCGGGCCCCGAGACGAATGTGGCGGCTCTTCCGATTGCGATGAAGGCCGACCTGCCCGATACGGCGCGCGGGCACATGAGCGGGAACGTCTTCGAGGGCCGCGCCGATCTCACGGCGAACAACTACGCCGCGCTCGATTTCAAGCGCTGGCTCTATCCCGGGTCGCATTACCAATACGCGGGCACGGTGAACGACTGGAAGGTCGAGCAGCCTTACCACCTCGGGGACAACACGCCGCGCACCCAGTCGGCCCGAAGAGCCTACCAGTTGGTACTCGCACATGCAGGAGCCTCCTTGAGGCGCGACGCGGTAGATGAACGGCTGATCCGCGACGTGAAGAGCCACTCGGGCAAGTTGATTGATTCCCAGGACGAAGTTGGCGGCTGGCCGGAACTAAAGACCCTCGCCGCGCCCAAAGACACGGACCGCGACGGCATGCCGGACGACTGGGAGAATAAACACGGCCTCAACCCGCGCGACCCCGAAGACCGCAACGGGGACCTGGACGGCGACGGATACACGAATCTCGAAGAGTATCTGAACGGCCTCTGCGCCACCGTCTCCTGACGCTGCGGCCCAGGGGTGCGAAACTTTCCGCCGCGCCCGCCGTCTACCAAATAATGGACACGCGCAGGGACGCCCCCGGTTCGCGCGGAACTGCAACTTGGACGGAGTCCCGTATTCGCGGAGGGCGTGTAGTTTTCGCTCTCGTCGGTGAACTCCGTTGTGCTGAACTTGGCAGAATCGTGGCCTCGTGTTCCGCGGCTGGAACGCGCGGCCGCGGTCAGCGGTTGGTGGAGATTGGCAATTCAAGCACGAGGAGGTTCGAGGGATGAGAAAGGCTAGTTGGGTGGTTGCAGCGGTCTTGGTGGTCGCGCTCGCGGCCACGGCGACGGTGTATGCGCAGGCACGCACGACACCAGCAGCCGTGCAGGTGGCCGCGCTGGGCCCGGTTCAGGTGGCCCAGGTGCCGGGACCGGGCATGCGAGAGCGCGGGGGCCAGATGAGCGAGGCGGAACTGGCGAAGATGATCGAGCAGAGGATGGAGCGCAGGCTGGAAGAAGCGGGGCTGACCGCAAAGGAAAAGGCGGCTGCGAAGAAGACTGTGAAGGCCAAGATGGCGGCTCGGCAGACGCTTCAGGATGAAATGGTGAAATTGCAGCGCGCCGCCAACAAATCCAAGCCTACCAACAAGCAGTTGCAGGACGCGTTGTCGGCCTACCGCGCGGCCCTTGCGCAGTACCGCAGCAAGGTTGCTGCCGAGGACGCGGCGCTGGTCAAAGTGCTTTCGCTCAAGAGCCAGGTGCGGTGCATGTCGCTGGGAATCCTGGACAATGGTCTCGGTGGAGGCCGGATGGGCGGCGGCATGCGTGGGCCGGGCGGCCCCGGTGGAGGCCGGCCTCGCGGCCAATAGTCGGCGGTGCCGGCGCGGAGATGGCGCCGGCAGTAACTTCTATACGTAACGAAGGCAGACGCGCCAGGGAGTTGAGTGCATGAGACGGGCGATAATCGTAATAGTACTGGTGGTGCTCATTGCAGCAGGAATTACCGTGTGGATAAGGGCGCGAGCGGGCCCCGATCCCAATGCAGAGGAGATTCAGACTGCGAAGGTGCAGCGCGGGACGGTGACGCTCACCGTGTCGTCGGACGGGGTATTGCAGCCGCTCACGACGGTGGCGGTGAAGTCGTATGCAGGCGGGGGAGTGGACGTTCTGGCCGTGGACATCGGCGACGTTGTGAAGGCGGGAGACCTGATCGCCAAGATTGATCCTACGGACAGCCTCACCTCCTACGACCAGGCAAAGGCAGACCTGGACGCGGCAGAGGCGCGGGTCACCCAGGCTCAAGAGCAGGCCGACGTGCAGCCGAGAATGACCCGCGCGGCGATTGCTCAGGCCGAGGCCAACTACAATTCGGCCGTCAAGGATCTCGAGCGACTGCAGCGTGCCGGGCAGCCGCAGACCCGCGCTCAGGTGCGATCAACCCTGGACAAGGCAAAGGCGAATCTGGACTTCGCTGAAAAGGATCTGGCCCGCGTCCAAGGACTCAAGGCCCAGGGGTTCGTGCCGCAGAGCGATGTGGACAGCGCGCTCAACCGGCGCGATCTGGCCAAGGCGGAACTGGCGTCGGCACAGGAGCGAGGGGACACGCTGGAGCAGGAACTGACACCTGACCTGGAGTCGGCGAAGGCGCGGGTGGCGCAGGCGAAGGCCGGCCTCGACCGCGCCCAGGCCGACGCCGTGCAGGACAAGCTGCGGAAGGCGGACCTGAGAAGCGCCGACGCACAAGTCACGCGAGCGAAGGCTCAGGTCTCGAATGCAAAGACGATGCTTGATTACACCACCATTCGCGCTTCGCGCGCGGGCGTGATCCTGCAAAAATACGTCGAGCAAGGCACGATCATCACCTCCGGCCGCTCCTCGGTAGCCCAGGGCACCGATATCGTGCAACTGGGCGACCTGACGAAGATGTTCGTGGAGGTGAGCCTCGACGAAGCCGATGTGGGCAAGGTGCACCTCAAGCAGACGGTGGATATCCGCGTGGAGGCGTTCCCTGAACAGCCCCTCCGCGGCATCGTCACCCGCATCAACCCCCAGGCGGTGAGCCAGCAGAACATCGCCACGGTTCTGGTAACGGTGCAGATCGAGAATCCCGAAGCGCGCCTCAAACCGGGGATGACCGCCAGTTGCGATTTCCTGGTCGAGAAGGTTGAGGATACTCTTTACCTGCCGAGCCGCGCGATACGCGAACAAAACGGAGAGCACTTGGTTACCGTGATGCGCAATGGGAAGCAGGTGGACCTGCCGGTGGAGGTCGGAATCGTGGGCAATGACCGCACCGAGATCCTGGATGGATTGAGGGAGGGCGCGGAGGTCATCTTGCCCATGCTGGTCAGCCAGCAGGGCGGGGCGGGCTCGGACTTTATGCGCGAGCGCGGCCGGCGGGCGGGCGGCATGGGCAGCTTCTTCAGAGGCCCAGGTCCATAGCAGTGCGGAGGGCAAGATGAGCATCTGGGAATTGGTCGGCGTCGCCCTGCAGGGTTTGGTAGCGAACCGTCTGCGTTCGGCGCTGACTATGCTAGGAGTTGTGTTCGGCGTGGGGGCGGTGATTGCAGCGGTCTCGATGACCCAGGGCGCCCAAGTCGCCACCATGCAGCAGTTCCAGAATTTTGGGACCACCGTGCTCACGGTGCGTCCCGGGCAGTTCGGGCACGGCCCGGTGCACGGCGGCATGGGGACGGAACAGACTCTGACCTATGCAGACGCGCAGGCCATCGCCAAGGAGTGCCCAAGCGTCGTCGGAGTTGCGCCTGAGGTGCGCACCAATGCTCAGGTCAAGGCGAGCGCCGCCAACACCAACACGCGCATCATCGGCACCACTGACTCCTACCTTCAGGTGCGAAACACACAGTTGGCTGAAGGAACCTTCTTCACCGATCGTGACGTGCAATCGCGCCGAAAGTTGGCCATTCTGGGGCCCACAGTGGTGGAGAACCTTTTTGGCGCCGGCCAATCGGTCGTGGGCAGGCGAGTCAAGATCAATGGCATGACCTTCAGCATCACCGGCCAGCTCAAGAGCAAGGGCGATACCGGCGGGGAGAGGGACCAGGACGATCAGATCATCGTGCCGGTTACGACTGCCATGTACCGGCTGATAGGGTCCAGCCCGGGCATGTCGGGTCTCCGGGACAGCGTGCGCGCCATCGGGGTGCAGTTTCGGGATGTCAAGTTCGCAGACCGGGCGCAGGCGGAGGTCGAGGCCGTGCTGCGGCAGCGCCACAAGATCGGCCCGGCGAGCCAGAACGACTTCACGATCATGTCCGCGGCGGACCTGATCGAGGGGGCGCAGGAGGCCAGCCGCATCATGACCTTGCTGTTCGGCTCGATCGCTGCGGTTTCGCTGCTGGTGGGCGGCATCGGCATCATGAACATCATGCTGGTGTCGGTAACCGAGCGCACCCGCGAAATCGGGCTGCGCAAGGCGGTGGGAGGGACGCCGCGCGATATCTTGCTGCAGTTCCTCATCGAGGCCCTGACGCTCAGCCTGCTGGGCGGGGCGATTGGCGTGGCCTTGGGGATCGGGCTTGCGTACTTCCTGCGAACGGTCGGCATGAACACGGCTATCTCGCTGCCCTGGGTCGTGGTGGCCTTCTCCTTCGCCGCCTTCGTGGGCATCTTGTTTGGCTTCCTGCCGTCGCGCAAGGCGGCTTCGCTCGACCCCATCGAGGCCCTGCGCTACGAATAGCAGTTCACTGGAAAGGAGACTGAGAGAGCAGATGCGGCTTGCATTACTTTGCGTCATCATGGTTGTTTTCATTGCGCTGCCGGTGCCCGGCGAACCGGCAGCAGGGGAGAAGGCTGCCAGTAAAGCGCCGGCGCTCGAAACCGGCAAACCGCTTACGATGGAAGATTGCGTGCTCATCGCGCTCAAACAGAATCCGCAGATCACCTCCTCGCAGCAGGGCATCATCACCGCACAAGCCGGGCTTACCCGGGCGCGCAGCAGTTACTATCCCCAGGTCTCGCTGGATATGACCGAGGGGTTTGTAAGCGAGACATCGGCGGCGTCCAACGGAGGCGCTTTCACCTTCGCGCCCGCGGACACGCTCCAGCAGTTGGACCTGGGATTCGGGCTGACGTTCTGGCAGCGCGGACGGGAGGAGAGCGTGGCGCAGCGACGGGCGTCGCTGAAATCTGCAGAGCAAAGTCTTGCCTCCACTGCCCAGAGCCTGACAGAGCAGGTTGCCGGCCAGTATCTCAACGTGCTTGCGGCGCAAGAGTTGGTCGGGGTGGCCCAAGGGGGCGTCGGGTCGGCCCAGGCGCACCTGGAGCAGGTCAAAGCGCGCGCGGCGCTGGGTGCGACTGCCGAGGTGGACGTATTCCCCGCAGAGGATGACCTGGCGCGCGCGCAACTCGACCTGATTGACGCGCGCAGCAATGTGCGGCTTGCCTTCGCGCAACTCAAGAACGCCATGGCAGTGCCCCAGGAGACCAAATTTGACCTGGCCCCCTCGCCCGCCCCGATCAAGGGGGCGATCCCCGTCTTTCAGGAAGCGATGCGGACGGCATTGGAGCGACGCCCGGAGGTAGCGGGCAGCCGCCACGATGTGGTGGCAAGCCGCTACGCGCTGACGCAGGCAAAGATTCGCCGCGGCCCGCTCGTGGATGTCGCTGGCCAATACGGCCAGCCCTACACGGACTGGAATGCGCACGAGGGAACATGGAGCCTGCTTCTGGGCCTGTCATGGCCTCTGTTCGATGGGCGCGCGACCCAGTCCGATGTAACGTCTGCGCGGGCGACTCTCACGCGCACCCAGGCCGACCTTCAGCGGCAGGTTAACCAAGTGGGACTCGAAGTGGAGGATGCCCTGGTCGAAGTGGAGCGGAGTCAGGAGCGTCTCGACGCAACCGCGAAATCGGTGGCTGCGGCCGATGCCCGCCTTCGCGCTGCCGAGGGGAAATACCGGCAAGGCGTGGGCATCCTGCTCGAGGTGATAGACGCGCGGGTAGCCGTTACCACGGCCAGCGCCAATCAGGTGCGGGCGCGCTACGACTACCAGGTGGCCCTGATCGGCCTGCAGAAGGCCACGGGCACTCTGCCTGTTCCCCGGACCGGCGGATGAGGGGATGAGGGCTGCCGGGTGATTGACGCGATTGGCCTGCGCAAAGAGTACCAGATGGGGAAGGTGGTGCTGCCTGCCCTGCGGGGCGTGACCATGCGCGTTGAGGCGGGCGAATTCGTGGCGATCATGGGGCCCTCCGGTTCCGGCAAATCCACCTTCATGCACCTGGTGGGCTGCCTGGATCGCCCGACCTCCGGTGAATGCCAGCTGGATGGCGTCGAGGTGTCCAAACTCGACCAGTACCAACTCGCCAGGATTCGCAACCAGAAGATCGGCTTCGTGTTCCAGAACTACAACCTGCTGCCGCGCGCCACTGCGCTGCGCAACGTCGAGTTGCCGATGCTCTACGCGGGCGCTCAACGGCGCAGGGAGCGAGCCGAACGAGCGCTGGAGGCGGTGGGGCTGGCCGATCGCATGAATCACCGGCCGGGGGAACTCTCAGGCGGCGAGCAGCAGCGCGTGGCCATCGCCCGGGCCCTCGTCAACGATCCGGCTATCATCCTGGGCGATGAGCCGACCGGCAACCTGGCGACCGCGCAGGGCGAGGAGATCATGGCCATCTTGGGGCGCTTGAACCAGGAAGGAAAGACCGTCCTGATCGTCACCCACGAGGCAGACATCGCTCGTCATGCCCGGCGCATCGTCCACTTCCGCGACGGCCTGATCGAGGGCGACGAGATTACCGGCTGACCCGCGCGCTGCCCCCATGCGTCGGGGAAGATCTGGGTGCCCGGTCGCCCGGTCAGAGCGTAAGCCATGCGGTAGAAGGTCCAGACCTCTTCCTCGGTCAGCCCGCAGTTGCCAGCGGCCGTCCGCGCACGTTTATCTCTTGCCGCCTCATCGTTCCCTGTTCACGCGATATACGTGTGTGCCGCAGGAGACATATACCGTCCCGTCGCGCGCAACTGTAACGTTGTTCACGCGGGACGGGCCCTCGGCGATGCGCGTGACCTAGCCGGTCAGCAGGTCAACAGCAACCACTGCTTTGCCCCTGCCGTAATAGACCTTCCCGTCGCCCGGCGCGGAGGGATTGGTGTCCATAGGCGGCGCATCGGTCCGCCAACCATGCGCGAAGCGCTGCTTCGCCGTGTCGAAGACCACAAGTTTTCGCCGCGCCGTGAATGCGACTCGCTTCGTCTTGGGGTCATAGGCCATGTTGCGCACCGCGCCCGCGCCGCGGAATGTGTGCTCGAACACCATCTTGTGCGAGGAGAGGTCCAGCACGCCAAAGCGCGGGAATTCGCCGCGCTTCGGAGGCAGCCCGTTTGCGTCGAGAGATGTGCCGATGTATGCGAAACGCTCGTCAACAGCCAGCCCCTCCACCGCCTGCTCCCCGAGCGGGTTCTCGATGACTTGCGTCGCGCCGGTGGCAGGATCGGTGATGGCGACGGCGCCGCCATAGACTCCGTAGCGCGCCATCCATCCAGAGTATAGCCTGCCGCCCGGCCCGACCATGATGCCGCCGGTGGGGCGGATGTAGGCCGGCCCGACCTTGGCCAAGGGCCTCGGGTTGATGTGGTTCCACTGGTCCCACGGCTGAGCAGGGTCGTACTCCGTGATGTCGCCGCCCGCATAGGAGACGGCATAGACCCTGCCGTTGAGAAACGCCACGTCATAGACCTCGCCGCTTGCATCGCACACGGCGTCGGTGTTGAGCGCCTTCCGCGTGCTGGTCTGCAGCCAGAACAGGGTCTGACCGAAGTCCGGCCCGCCCCACAGGCGGCCCCGGTCGTCGGCCTTCAGAAACATCGGAGGGCGGGGACCTGACTCCACGGGCATGGGCTTCAGATTCAGGGTCCGGTCGCCAGGCTTGATCACGAAGTAATTCTGCCCGCGCACGCCGAGCACCGCCCCGCCAGCCGCCCCCGCCAGCAGGCGCCCGCCTCGCAGGTCGAGGTCGGCGACCAGCGTAAGGCTTTCGGCGCCCTTGGGGCAGCGATAGACCGCATTGCCCTGGCGCAGGAAAAGAACCTCGTCGGTCGTCATATACTCGTCCACCGACCAACTGCCCCTGTCCGGCGGGGGCACGGGGAAAGGCGGCGGCTCCACCACCTCCAGCGACCTGCCCTTGAACGCGCGCGAGCCGGCGACGAAATACCCGTTCCACGACGCGCCGAAGGGAACTCCCTCGATCTGCGGCGGCACCTTCCCGAACTGCTTCGTCGCAGGATCGAAAAGCAGGGTAGTCGGAGCGCCATTGCCGAAACTGCAGAGGATGCGGCCATCTGGAGTCGCAGAGACGAGGCGCAGGTACATGTTGGGCGGCGTGGTGGGCGCGCCGCAGTTCTCCACGGCGTAGGTGATCAGGTCGAGCGCGCCCAGTTTAGCGCCCGGATAGGTGCCGCCATAGACGCGGCCATCCCCGCCTATGGCAAGGTTCCAGACGTAACTCTCGCCGGGAAAGGAGGCGGTTGCCGTGAACTTCATGGCCTTGAGGTCAAACACCATGAATTTGCCGTCGTAGAACGTGCCCACGATGAGCCGATCACCGGGGACTTCCAGCAGCGCCCACGCTCCCGCGCCCCCGGGGGCACGGTACGACGTGGCGGTGTCGCGCTCGAAGTCCACGAAGATGAGTTCCACGCCTGTCGCCTCGTTAGTGTCGGCCAATACGAACATCTCGCGGCCGCTCGTGCGATCCGTCACCACGCGGCCCGCCAGCACCATCCTGGCGCGGCACGGCTCCCCCAAGCGTTCGAGGGTAGATGCCATCGCGCTATGCCCTGGAATTGCGGTCAGCGCCAAACAGACAATCGCGCTGAGAGCCCGCGCGGTTTTGTTGTTCGCGGTCGCGCTCATTTCCACAGATGCGTGCATCGGATACCATCCGATGGGCCGAGAAACGGTATGCCGCCGGCTGCCAGTTTACAGCAAGCCGGCGCAATCGCCAACCCCACGCAGCCCGGAGTGCCGATGCGCGCGGCAGGCGCAGAGGCCGCAAGGGCGATATGGTTCGATGAAGGAGTGAAGGGCCTTCGGCGCAGAAGATTAGCGGCAGGTGAAACTGTCGTGACGCTGTCCCCAAGGGAGAAAGCGGAGGCGAAAGGGGTGCTGGTGCGGTCTCCGCTGCGGGCGCTCCTGATGGGGACGGCGCTTACTATCGGGACAGCCTACTGGGGATTCTGGGTCGTCAATGTCGGCGGTGGGGACTCGTGGACGGGCGCATCGCTGATGCGCGGGCCGCTGTTTGTGCTTTTCTGCCTCGTGGCGGCGAACCTGTTCCTGCGCTCCTTGCGCTCGCGGCTCCATCTCGACCAGAGAGAACTGATCATCATCTACACCATGGTGGTGATGGGCGCGGCGATCAATGGCACGGGCATGCTGGATAACCTCGTTCCCGCCGTCGGGGGCATGCAGTATTACCGCGAAGCATTTGGGTTCGACCTCTTTCTCAAGCAGGCGCCTCAGCACCTCATCATTCACAACCCGCAGGTGATCTCCGACTTCTTCCAGGGCGGCCGCAGCATCTGGTCGCTGACGATCATGCGCGACTGGGCGGGCCCTGTCCTGTGGTGGTCAGCCTTCATCCTTGCCTTCATCTTCGCGGTGCTGTGCCTGCAGGTGCTGGTGCGGCGGCAGTGGTTTCAGAGCGAGCGGCTGACTTTTCCGCTGGCGTATGTTCCTCTGGCCATCACCGCAGGAGGCGGCGCAGAACTCAAAGGCAACCGGCTCTTCTGGCGCGGCTTCTGGCTGGTGGCCATTGCCCAGGCCATGAGCGGCCTGAACTTCTACTTCCCGGGCGTGCCGCACATCAGCCTGCGCAAGACCGAGTTGACCCAACTGGAACACATGTTGCCGTGGTCGCAGATGGGCTCCATCAATTTCGCGTATAACCCTTACCTCATCGCCATCGCCTATTTCGTGAACCTGGATGTCTCGCTGAGCATCTGGCTCTTCTACGTGCTCTTCAAGGTGTCCGAGTACTTCTTCACCATCTACGGCCTGGGCATTCCTTCGCTTATAGGAAAAGGCTCGCAGCCTTTGCTGGTCTTCATGGACGATCAGGGAGTGGGGGCCTTCATCGGCCTCGTCATCGTGGCGGCCTGGATGGCGAGGCGCAGAATCGCCGAAGTGGCGCGCATTGCCTGGCAAGGGTGGCAGCGCGACGAGGAGGAACTTCTCTCTTACCGCTCGGCCGTGCTCGGGGTGCTGCTGGGCAGCGTCTTCATGACATGGTTCCTGGCGGGGATGGGGCTGGCGGTGGAAATGGCGATCCCGGTCGTGATCATCATGTTCATCTTTTGCATGGCGCTTTCGCGCCTGGTGGCCGAGTCAGGATACGCATATCACACGCCTGAGAGTGGGGCAGGAGAAACAGTGCTGTTCGCCCTCGGGGAGAGGAACGTCCCCATCCGCGACCAGGTGGCCCTGGGGTACCTATCCGGGATTGACCAGTTTTACCATGACAACCCGGCGCCGCAGCAGATCAACGCAATGAAGTTGGCGGATGCCTCGGCCATGCCGCCCCGCCACCTGCTGCTGGCGATCCTGGTCGGAGCGGTCGTGGCTCTGGCAGCGGACTGGTGGGCCCAGTTGGCGATCTATTACAAATACGGTGCCGGCACCGGGCACCTCGGCCAGACCTGGACTCCCAGAGGGACGGTGGGCTTCCGGTTCATGAAGTCATACTACGAACTGTCGAGGTCACCCAACTGGCTGATGATGCAGGCGGTCGCCTTCGGCATAGGTTTCGTGATGCTGCTGATGAGGCTGCGGTCATCATTTCTATGGTTCCCGCTCCATCCGGCCGGATACCTGATCGCCGGCACGCCGGCCGCGAGGTCCATCTGGCTGCCATTCATGCTTGGATGGGGGATCAAATCCTTGGCCGTGGCCTTCGGGGGGCTGGCGGTCTATCGCAGGTGGGTCCCGTTTTTCCTGGGCGTGATCGTCGGCGACACCGTTACCCCCGCCGCGTTCTCGGCCGTCGGCGCGATCACCGGCCAGCCAACCTACCAGTTCTTCCCCTGAGTGTCAGCGTGGACTATCAGTTGCCATGAAAGGACGAGCAGAGATGACTCCCAAAGAACGCGTCCTCACAGCGCTTTCCCACCGCGAAGCCGATCGCGTGCCGACGGGCGAGTTCGCCACCGACTACAAGGTGATCGAGGCCGTTCTGGGAAGGCCCACCTTCTGGCGCGCCAAGGCGAAACACGTCAAGGCAATGTGGGAGGGCAGGCGCGACGAGGTGGTCGAGTCGCAGAAGCGGGACATCGTTGATTTAACCCTCGCCCTGGACATTGACATGGTTCCCGTCAACTGCGTGCCGGCGCGCGGAGTCCAGGTGCCGGTCCCGCGTCAGATTGATGAGAACACCTGGGAAGACGACCGCGGCAATATCCTCGCTTACTCCACTTCCACAGAGGATATAGGGATTGTCAGATTGGGAAACAAAAGCCCGTCGGGGGCAAACCCATCCATTCCCGACTCCATGGACGAATCCGAACTTGAACTCGCCAGGCATGTGATAGAAAGACTCGGCAAGACACACTTCATCTTCGCGCGCCCCGGGAGGGCGGGCACAGGCGTCGGCTATCCCACCGGCCTGGGCATGGAGCAGCAGTACCTCCGGATCATAGACGATCCCGAAGGCATGAAACGCGACCTTCTCGCCGGTGCAGAGCACATGGCCGAGGTGATCAAGCCATTCGTGGAACTGGGGGTGGATGGGTTTGCCATTGGCAGCGACTACGGCCACAACACGGGACCCTTCATGTCGCCGCGCCACTTCCGGGAGATCTATTTCCCGGCGATGAAGCGCGAGTGCGAGATCATTCATGCCGCCGGCAAACCAGTCCTCTTCCACTCGTGCGGAAACAACCGGCTGATCCTCGAGATGATGATAGAGGCAGGCATGGACTGCTACCAGGCGATCCAGCCGGTGGAGCGAATCGAGGAGATCAAAGCGCTCTACGGCGAGCGGCTGGCCCTATGGGGCGGGGTTGCGACATCTTCGCTGGCGTCGGCCGCGCCGGAACAGATACGCCAGGAGGCCCTCTTTTCACTCAAGCACTGCGCCCCTGGCGGCGGCTTCATCTTGAGCAGTTCTCACTCGGTTACCGTCGGCACCAAGCCCGAGAACTACCTGATGATGCTGGAAACCAACCGCCGCCGTGGCAACTACCCCATTTGCATTCCAGAGGAGATTCCCGAACCGCCCTGGGCCATGGCGTGACGGAGACGCGCGAGGCCCCTGATCGCACCCTCGCTCTTTGGTCACGAATCAGCGGCGGTATGCGGACTGGCCTGTCGTGTCGGTGGGGCCGGTGAAGCCAGGGCCGCCTGCGGCCACGTATCCGTGGCTGGCACCGGATGCGTCAGGGCTGACCCAGAAGGCGTAAAGACTTGAGTTCTTCAGGTCGAAACGAAACTTGACGGGCTTCCCCGCCAGCGCGGACAGGTCTCTTGCGCCCTTCCACTGCACGGCTTGAAGCGTTTTGTCCTCGCGGACGGGAATGCAGTCGGCTCGCGAGAAGGCAGGTATGACTCTCCCGTGTTCATCGAGCACCTCGACGCGCAGTTCGCCCGCATCGGCGTCGGCGTTGACGAAAAGATGCTTGCCGCCAAAGCGGACGGGACGGGTGGTCAGCGTGCCTCCAGATTCCCCGGCGTCCATCGAAGCAAAGCCGTCGCGCCGCAAGACAGCAAGGCCCGTGCTGCAGACGCCCGATGTTGTCGAGCCGCGCACTCCCGCCCTGCCGCTGACGTAGAAGTAGAGTTGGTCCCCGACGACGAGACAGCAGCCGCCCGCCGACTGGACGTTGCCCCAATTCCAGTCGCCGTAGTTCTCTGAGACAGGGATGAAAGCGCGGCGGTCGGGCCGATACCAGTGGAACCCGTCGCGGCTGAAGCCGACGCACACCTCGTTGGGCTTTGCGCGGTCCTTTGGCTGCCCGCGCCAGATGTTGAACAGGCCGACGATGATGCTCTCGTAAGCGGCGGCGTCGAGGTTGTAGAGTTCGGGCTGCGTGTCCAGGTCAGCGCGGCGCGAGTCTGCGGCGTCGGCGCCGACCCAGAGAGCGGGTTCCCCCGCCTGCCACTTTGCACCCTCAAGTACGTCCGGGTGCTCCCAGTATCGCCGGCAGCGTCCGACTCCACCCGGCGGAGCGAAATACTCGCGCAGGCTGAACACCCAGACCTTGCGAAACGGGTTGTAGAAGATGGTCGTCCGGTCGCCGGTCGGCCCGCTGCGGGCGGCGTCGTTCCAGTGAATGCCGTCTGCCGAGAACCAGATGGAAATCCCGCCTGCGTGGTCATAGAGAAACATCTTGTAACGCCGCTGCGGGTCTTTCTCTTCGAGGTCAAGCCACACTGTGCCGGAGTCCCGGCCACTGGTATGGACGACATTCGTCCCCGGTCGCACGTCGAGAGCGGGCTTGTCCCAGTGAATGCCGTCGCGGGAGGTTGCATAGCACGTGGACACACAGTAGCCGCCCATATACCACATCTTGAACAGGCTGTCTTGCGGGTCATACCACACGCCATCGCTGAACACCATTGCCGTGGGGCCGGCCTCTTGCTCCCAGGGCTTATCAGGCCTCAGCACAGGGCTGGCCGGGTGGTATTCCGTCGTGTGGTAGGTGCGCTTCAGGGTCGTGCGCTCGATGAGGAAGTCATCCACGAACAACTGGCGCCCCACGTCAATGGGAATGACAGCCGGAGGCGAGACGAGATACGGAGGCAACGGCAGGGCCTCCAGCGTAAGCGAGTCCTTGCGCGGCGGCCACAAGGAGGGTAGGTGGATGCCGTTGTACAGTGTTTGGCCCGCCTGGCCCTGTCCGCGCGCCCCGGCCGCAAAGAGCGCCAAGACGATGACGACAGCGATGGCGATTGACGATTCCGCGAACATCGCAAGGGCCGCGTTACTCACAGCGATTCTTTGCAGCATCGGCCTCACCTCCGGAGTGTAATAACCGTGCAATAGTTATCTTCAGAGCGCCCGGTTCCTGCAGGCTTCTTTCTTCGACGGCCTGCGGAGGGTGGAGTCTGGCGAGGAGACCGGCGCGGCGCGGCGAACACTGAGGGCCGAACGGATCTAGGCCGCTTCGTCGGGCTGCGATGCTGCGGTCCGGGGAGCGCCGAAGGGTGACTGCAACTTCGCGGCAAGCCGGCGATGACTGCCTTACCGAGACATGACGTTATGTGCATACGCGAACTGGCGCGCAAAGCGGTCGAGCGCGCAGCCAGCGAAGAGTATGCGAAACGCCGCAAGAGATGGGCGGATGTGAATGAGCGCCGCAAGCCTGACCGCGCCCCTGTCTGGTGTCGCCCCGCCGGCGTGTGGCGCGAGTTGATCCCTCCGGAATCCCTTGAATGCAGCGACCCCACCTGCCGTCACGTGGAGTACACCCTGCGCCAGCACCTGTACAAGGACTGGGTCGGGGATGACCACATCTTCGACCCGTGGTGGGGCGTGTCCGCTATGTGGGCCTGCAGCACGCAGGATACGTGGGGCCTGCCGACTGGCCACCAGGTGCAAAGCACGGACCAGGGCGGCTTTCGCTACGAGCATCCCGTGAAGACCATCGAGGATTACGAACGGATTACCATCCCGCAGTTCACGTATAAGCGGGACGAGACAGAGCAGGCCTTGGAGCGCATGAGCGACCTGTTGGGCGATGCCATGCCTGTGCGTCTTGTCTGCGGCCCGCCGCTGGGCCCCAACCAGGGGATATATTGGCAGCAACTGCGCGGGATGGAGCCGATGCTGCGCGACCTGGCCTTTCATCCCGATGTGGTTCATAGCCTGATGGGCAAACTGACGGAGGGGATACTCGGTGCGCTGCGAGTGGCCGAGGATTCCGGCCTGCTCGCGCTCAACAACACTGGGCCGATGTTCTGCAGCGATCCCCCCAACGGCGAGCCGCCGGATGGCCGCGCTCGTCTGCACAACCTCTGGTGCGCCGCGAACAGCCAGGAATTCCAGTTGGTGTCCCCGCAGATGCAGGAGGAGTTTCTCCTCAACTACCAGATTCCCGTGCTTCAGCAGTTCGGCGCGGCGCAGTATGGGTGCTGCGAGGACCTGTCGCAGAAGATCAACATCGTTCTGAAGATCCCGAACCTGCGGGTCTTCGTTTCCTCATATTGGACCGACCTCGACAAGGTGATCGAGGCCTGCGGCAGGACGCACACGATCATGTGGCGCCAACCGGCGGCAATGGTTACGCACGCCGGCGACATGGAGCCGATCGAGCGGCACCTCGAAGTCGGCCTGCGCAAACTCCAGGGGTTCCACTATCAGGTGGTGCTCAGGGAGTTGGAGACGCTGGCCGGACGGCCTGAGCGGCTCCGGGAGTGGGCGCGCGCGGCGATCGCGCTCGCGGAGCGGTTCGCCTAGCGCGCATTTCAAAACTCCCTGGAGTGGGACCCTTCGTCTGCCAGCCGGCGGATGGAGTGACAAGAAATGGTAGCACAGGTTTCCAACCTGTGCATGGACAGGATGGAATCCTGTCCTACCGAAACGCACGGTGGCACAGGTTTCCAACCCGCCAGTCGGCTCCGAGGTCGCAGATGCTCCGCGTGAGGAACCGCTGCGCCTACCAGGGCAGCCCCGCTGCCTTCCATGCCTTTTGCATCGCTGCCGCCGTCGCTCTCGCAGCCTCCAGAGGCCGCATCTCGGCCAGCCGCTTGTCGAACGGTTCGCAGGTGACGGGGCCGTCGTAGCCGATCTCGTGCAGCGCCCTGAGGAATCCCGGCAAGTCAATCACGCCTGTCTCCATAGGCATCGCGCGCACATTGTCAACCTGCTGGTCGCGCTCGATTCCGGCGGGAGCATCGTTCACGTGAACATAGACGACCTGGTCGCCGCGCAGGCCGGTTATCTGAGCGATGCCGCCGCCGCTCGTGTACCAGTGCCAGCAATCGAGAAGAATCCCCATGTTGCCCGTGCCGACAGCGCTGCAGAGTTCCAGCATCCCCGGCAGGTTCCAGATGAACTCGTGCTTGAACCGGGCGCGCAGGGTCTTCGGGCCGATGAACTCCACGCCGAGCCGGCAGCCGTGGTCCTTCAGGACGAGGCAGATTTCGCGGAAACGGCGGGTCATGCGCGCGAAGTTCTCCTCGAACGTGAATTCGTTCGAGCCTGGCAGCATCCACGTCGCAAAACGCGTGCAGCCGAGGTCGCGCGCGAGCGATGCCCAGTGAGGCAGTCGGCCCACGGTCTCTTTGAACTTCTGCTCCTCGCCCTGGTAGTCAACCGGCAGTCCCCATCCGCCGATCACCAGGCCGTTCTCGGCCAAGAGGCTCTTGGTTCGCGCTACGCCGTAGGACTCTGCCTGGCCGAGGTCCAGGTCAACCCCCTTGAACCCGGTTGCCTTTGCCAGGGAGACGGTCTCTTCGACCGTCGCCCTGATTCCGATTGCGCCTGGGCTGAGGTTTGGGAACATCAGGTCATCGCTCCTTTCGCAGCGCGAACAGCCGCCTGCTTCGCGCGTCAGCGCAATGGCAGCAGTTCGACGGTGCGGGACTGCGCCCCTGCGAGATAGGACATCGCGCGGCGGTCAGGCAGCCGCGAGACCATCATGGCCTGCGCCTCATCAGCGCGTGCCAGAATCCCCGCTGACCGTCCCTTTCTTCCTCCAGCCTGAGGAACTGGAAATCGGCGCCGAAAAGTCGCCGAAGATCCTCGGCCGCGAAAAAGCGGCGGTAGGCCCCATGGGCTAAGTGCCAGGACCGCTCCTGTGGGCCATAGACTCGAAACGCAGTGCTGAACACGCTGAGCAGGAGGAAACCCTCTGGTTTCAGCACCGCCAATATCGCGGCCCGGTACCGCGGCCAATCGGATTTCTTCTGGTGATGAAGGCACCCGTAGTCAAGCACCACGTCGAACGAGCCCGCAGGGAAGGCGAGGGCAAAGATGTCGGCAACCCGCCACCGAATGCGCTTGGCCAAACCGGCTCTGCGAGCATTGGCCTGCGCGCGGCGAATGGCCATCGGTTCGTAGTCCACGCCGGTGGGCTTGAACCCCATCCGGGCCGCAAGCAGGCAGTGGCGCCCCTCGCCGCAACCGAGATCGAGTAGACTCCGGCCTGCCGCGCTTTGCGCCGCCTCGGTCAGGTTCTTGGCGACGTAGGGCGACGGCTCGTCGGCTTGCCAGCCGTGGCATCCGGTCTCATAGGCCCGTCGAAAGTAGCGGCGGTTCTCCTCGTGGGCGCTCCGCACCATGGCTAGCCGCGCAGAAGCAAGGCTCCGATCTCGGATCTGCCTGGCGCCATCGAGCCCCGCGCCAGGCCTTGCATTGCCCCTACCCAGGATGCCCGACGGGAATGATGTAGAGCGGCGTTTCTCCTGCTGGCAGTTTCAGCGTATTGGCTACCACCTGATCATCGTAGCCGCCGACGGACACCGAGCCCAGGCCCAGCGCGACTGCTTGCAGGTGGATGTTCTGCGCGACATGACCGGCCTCGATAAGGGCGAAGCGCTCAGCGCGCGCTCCGAACCTGTCCTTTACGCGCCCGTACGCTGCGGTTATCACGATGTCCAGAGGGGCGCTCTTCACAGACGCCTGTCCGCACAGTTCCGCGCGGCGATCCTCGGTGGCCAGGCGCGACAGTTTGTGGCCCCGAGGGATGTAATGGTAAACGCCGTCGCGCTTGACAAGGTAGATCTCAAGCGGATAGGTGGCGTTCGCGGACGGCGCTGTTCGAAGGCCGCGCGTCGGCTCGGTGATCCCCTGGGCAGCCCAGGCCAGTTGGCCGATCTGCTCGATTGTCAACTCCTTGTCGCTGAATTTGCGCACGGACCGGCGCTTGGCGAGGGCCTCCTCGACGGACACCTTGCCTGCGGTAACGGGCGGCGGCAGCGCGATTTCGCTCGCCCCAGGCGGGCCTTCGCTGGCCGCGGGCTGCGCCCAGCCAGACGTGCAACAGGCACAGATTACAGCAGCAAGAACGACGATCAGCAGCAGCACGCTTCTTTTCATTGAACACCTCCTGGCGGCATTCTATCTCCGGTAGGCTGGCGGCTCAGAGAGAGCACGTCCGCCGCCGGTGTAGGTTTCGCCTGTGGAGGATCGTTCCCCTGCACCGATCACTTGCGGACGCCAGTTGGGGCGCTTCCCCTTCAACCCGAGACAACAGGCAGTGACAAGCGCGACTGGTGTTTGCCAGAGTGGTGAATCTCCTGCCGTGCAACGCGAGGCGACTTTTCCTGCCAGGTCGGGGCCATGGTGTTGGGGTTGGGTAGGATGCGAGGGAAGTCACTGCTCGTGATCAAGAGAGCGATTGCCGAGCCCTCGGGAAAGACATAGGCCAGATTGCCCATCTGCACGCGCACCGAGGTCGGCTCGCCTGCGGTCAGCGGTTTGGGGTCGTGGAAGCCCTCGCGGTAACGGCAGCGCAATGCCCCCATGGCGAGAACGATGATCCGGCCGCCGGAATCCACGACGCAAAGTTTCGCGATGAAATCCGTATCGGGCGCATCGCTGGAGAACCACAAGTCGAGGGCGATCTCACCCATCACCGTGAGCGGACGCGCCAGACGCTCGCTGCGGTAGTAAAGCACGTCCGCGCGCCCCAGGATCGGTCCCTGGTGCACCGGCCCCACGGGCGCAATTCCCCAGTAGATCGGCCCGCCCAGCGTTGGCACCGGTTGCTGCGGATCGTAGCAATACCTGTCGGGCGGCGCGTCATCCTGACTTTCCAGGCTCAGGCGACCGGCGCCGCCGAGCCCGTTCGCATCGCCGTTCGAGCGCAGATACCATTCCTGGACCTGGGCTGCCGGCGGTGGCCAGTCCGCGGCGTGCACCCAGCGATTCTCTCCCATCAGGAAAACATATACGGGCGGTTCCTCCGAGATGCCGTCGTCAATGTCTTTCATGTGCAGGTCAATGAACCGCTGCTCGTAGTCCGGCACGTTGATCTGGGCCGCGCGCCCGAAATCCCATTCGCCATACTCCCTCTGGCCAATGGTGCTGTGGCCCCAGGGGCCTATAAGTAATCGCTGGCCGGACCGGGCGCTCCCAGTGGCCCCGCGCTCCTTGATCCCCCGGTAAGACTGGAACTGGCCTCGTGTCAGATGGTCGAACCATCCACCCACGTGCATGCCGGGGCACGCGATGCGCTCGAACATGCGATGCTGGTCAGCAGCCTCCCAGTACTCATCGTAGCGATCGTGAGCGACCCACTCGCGCAGCGTGGGAGAATGAAACCCGGTGCGATCCTCAATCTCTTCCAATGTGCGAAGCGAGTGCAGTTCCTCCCATGTGAAGTGCGCCATCGAGGGCGTCGTCGGGCAAACGGCGTGGGTCATAGTCCACCGCACCGTGTTCGCGAAGGAGAAACAGCCGTCGCACCTGGGCCAATCGAGGAAGAAACTAGTCGGTGCGACCCCCGGGACGATGCACCTCAGGGCTTCGTGGCCTCCCGAGGCAGCCGGGATCTGCACCATCCCGAGATAACTCTTGCCCACCAGGCCGATGCGCCCGTTGCACCACTTCTGGTTCGCAATCCAATCCAGGGTTGCTTGCCCGTCTGCGGCCTCGTCAATCAGCGGCCGGAATGTCCCCTCCGAGTCATATTTCCCCCGCGTGTCCTGTATGACGTAGGCATAGCCCCGTTCCGCATAGTACCGCGCGGGCGCGGCGTCACCGAGCCTCCTGTGGTAAGGAGTGCGCGTCAGCAGGACCGGAAACGGCCCCGGACCGTCGGGCAGCCACACATCGGTCGCCAGCCTGTGCCCCTCCCCGTTCGGAACCCTCCGAAACAATAGTGCCTGCATATATCCTTCCTTTACCCGCGGCTGCCAGTTGATCCTGCTCGTCCGCTCTCGCGCGCGGCCTACCGGTAGGCCCCGTATATCTCCGCCGCCTCGAAGAAGGCGACGATGTTTTCCCAGGGGATGTCGGCATTGATCAGGTGGGAGGGGGTCATCAGGTAGCCGCCGCCCGCACCGATGGTTTCCATGCGCGTTCTCACCTCGTCATACACATCCTGCGGCGTCCCGAACGGCAAGGTGTGCTGAACGCTGATGCCGCCGAAGAAGATCAGGTCCTGCCCATACTGCCGCTTGACTTCCGCAGGGTCCATGACCTCCGGCTGGATCGGGTTGAGGATGTCCACGCCGATCTCGATGAAGTCCGGAATCAACTCGGTGACCAGGCCGTCGGTATGCAGGAAAAACGCGGTCTGCCGATTGGCGTTCTTCACCGCGTCAATGATCCGCTTCAGGCGAGGCTTGAACAATGCGCGCCACAGTTGTGGAGAAATGAGCAGGCCGCGCTGGGAACCGAGGTCATCGCCGATGCCGAAGATATCGGTGCCCGCTCTTCCGGCCGCCTCTGCAATCGTGGCCGCCACATCGGCGACGCAGTCGAGAAAAACAGGCAGCCACTCCTCCTGATAGCCCATGTCCGCGAAGAACTGCTCTCGCCCGCGCATGTCGAAAGGCGTCTCGAAATCGCTGATGCCGCTCACCGCCACCACCGGGTAGCCGGCGCGGTGAATGTCGGCGACTCGCTGCCGCACAGCATCCAGGTCGAGCGCCAGGGTGCTCGCCCAGCGGGACATCAGGTCTCGCACCTCGTCCACGGTCTGCCAGTTGCGGACTCCGTCCTGCACCCCGATCTGCCCGATGTTGGCAGGAACCGGCATCGCCAGGCCGCGCAAGTCCTGGCGAAAACAATCGCGCGGGTGCTTCCCGCAGCGCGCCTGGAAGAGTTCAATGGTAGAGTCGTTGTAGAGGTCAATAGCCACGTCGTATGTACTGCGCGGCACCGCATCAGGCACGCGCCGGCTCAGTACCATCTGCACTCGTTCCCGTGAATCCATGCTTGTCGCCTGCGACGACCCGAGCACACCGACCCGAAATCACAATGGACTCAGACCTGAAAGTGAGTTCCCGGAGTTCACGCGATTCACCTGCGCTTCGCCTCAGAGTTACCCGCCGCGAGCGCGGACACAGGCACACCCAGGTCGTCCCCGGCTCTTTCCTCTTCGCACTCGTCCGTTCTCCTGCGGCGAGGACATGGACGCCTCCCTGGTGAAATGAAAGGCGTGAAAGCCGTCCGGATGTGGTCGGTAGAGTCTCTGAGCAGCACTGGAGTGAATAGGCCGTGAGCCCGCGCAGCCGTCTGCTTGCAGCGATGAAAGGAGATAGGCCGGATCGGGTGCCGCTCATGCTCGACGGCTTCCAGTTCGCCAGCCGGGCCGGCGTTGATGCTGTGTCTGATGCCGCGTTGGCCGAGATTGCCCGCCGCGCCCTGGAGCACACGACCTATTTTGTGTCCTGTCCATCTTTCGTGAATCGCTACCTTGTAACCCCTCCGCAGCGGATAGCAGAGCGCAACCGCGAGGAGAATAACGGCCATGTGAGAGTAGCCTCGGAAATAGATACCCCCAAGGGGCCGCTGACGGCCGTCACTGGCAGGGACTCCATCACCAATACCGTCTGGACCATCAAGTATCCGGTGGAATCGCTGCAGGACATAGAGAAGATGCGATCCGTTCCGTGGGAACTTCCCTCAGGCCTTGTGCCTCCCGATCTGTCCAATCTGCCGGGGGATTTCGCCGAAAGAGGCCTGATCCACACGGGCGTCTCTTCCCCCTTCGTATGTGTCGCGGGGATGATGCCCTATCAGTATTTCCTCGAACTGTGCGCTACCGAGTTTAGCCTGATCCGGGAACTGACGACCGTGTGTCACGAGAGGATCATCAGCGTGCTCGACGTGCTGCTGGGCGATAGGACGATCGAGTATGTGTGGGTCGGCGGATGCGAGTGGCTTACTCCGCCGATGGGTTCGCCCAGGCTCTATGAGGAATTGGTCCAGCCGTTCGAGGCGGAACTCATCTCGCGCATCCACGCGGCGGGAGCGCTGTGCCACGTTCACTGCCATGGCAGGGTGCGCTCGACGCTGGAGATGGTGGTCGAGCGCGGTGCCGATTTCTTCGAGCCGGTCGAGCCTCCGCCTGACGGCGATATCACATTTGCTGAGGCAAAGGCGCTGGCTGCCGGCAGGATCGCCCTGGGCGGCAACATCGAGGCGCGCGTTCTGGAAAACGAAAGCGTCCAGGCCGTCGAGGAGGCGACCAGGAGAGCATTCGAGGGCGGCAAGGAGCGCATGGTATTGAAAGCCTCGTCCGGGCCTATCGGCCGAGTGACGCCGTTGATGCTCGCCAACTACCACTGGATGATAGACGTGTGGCAGGAGTGCTCGGCGCTGTAGCGCTCAGAGAGCAGAGCGCAGAAGGCAGCCTCCGCGTCTATCGCATCTAGAGGTACCAGACCTGCCCCTGGTCCAGCAGTTTGTTGAGATCCGCCAGCGTGCTCTTCCCGTCGGCGCCCAGAGGAGTTTGTGGATGGGTATTGCCGTGGCGGGAAGTCATGAGTATCCAGTCGAACAGCGTGCGCCGCAGGTGCTCGCGGATCTCGCGGCAACCGGGGTCATGGTAGAGATTGTTCATCTCCCAGGGATCGTTCGCGACGTGGTATAGTTCTCCGACATCCGCGCCGCCTGCGTACATGCCCCTTGGCCGGTGGCACAACTTCCACTCCTTCGTGCGGATCGTTCTGCTGAGCGGGCACTCGGTAACCGCGAACTCGCGCACCGGACTGATGTCACCCCGCAGCAGCGGCGAGATGTCCAGACCATCAACTGTATCCGGAATTTGGATTCCGAGCAGCGCGCAGATGGTGGGGAACACGTCCACGCTCTCCACCAACTCGCTCACCGTGCCCCCCGCGAACTTGCCTGCGGGCCAGTGCCAGATGAACGGCGTGCGAGTGATCGCGTCGTAACTGATCCCCGGCGCTTTTTCCAGGAAACCGTGCTCGAGCGCGAAATCGCCGTGGTCGGCGCAATAGACGATGATCGTATTCTCATCCAGCCCGGCGTCGCGCAGCCTCTTGCGCGCCAGCCCGACCATGTGGTCAACCTGAGATATGCAGCCGTAGTATCCCCTCAGTTTCCGCAGTCGCCCGGCCTCGTAGGTCTTCGGCTCGAACTCCCACTGGTAGTGGCCGCGCTGCCAGGCCGCGACGCCCTGTTGCTCGGGCGGCTTGTCCGACAGGTCCTCGTCCGCGCTGGGTGGGAGTTCGAGCGTTACCCCCTCGTACACGCCCCAGAATTCTGCTGTGGGGACGTAGTTCTGGTGCGGGTGGAGCGGATCCATCTGATAAAGGAAAGGCTGCCCGCCGGGCAGATCGGCAAGAAACTCCTCGAAAGAATGCAGGACGTAACCCTCGTAGGAGTCCTCGAAGGACAGATCGGATGCCGTGGCGTCGAGGAATTGGCGGCGGCCCTTGTATGCCTCGTCGTCTCGCAGGTGGAGCAGGCCCTTCTTCTCCAGATAGGCGCTGTAGCAGTTGCCTTCGCCGTGCATGTTGCGGTATTGGTCGCAGTGAGGCTGCAGCCAATCGTCTTTCACGTGAATGTGCCCGACTATCCCCGTCCTGTAGCCCTCCTTCTTGAGCAGGCTGAACATCGTCGGCAGGCTCTGCGCGAATGACTCGCTGTTCGAGAGCCCATAGACTCCGTGGTTGTGCACGTATTGACCCGTCAGATATGACATGCGGCTTGGGGTGCAGATCGGGTTCTGCACGAACGCGTGGGTGAAATTGACGCCCTCTATTGCCAGTTCGTCCAGGTTGGGCGTCCGCACCTGGGTATGCCCGTTCACTCCAAGGCAGCGGGCATTGTGTTGGTCAGCCTTGATGATGAGGATGTTTGGCCGTCCGGTTGCCTCTTGCGTCAGTGGTTCCTGTGTGCTCAAAGCGTTACCTCCGCTGAACAGGGCTTCACCGCCGGCCCGCGCCTTCGACAGAGCCTGAACGCACGCCGGACTTCCCGCCTTCGGCCTCTAGGCAGCGGGCTGGTCTGAGAGGAACACGCCCATGCGGCGGAATTTCTCGTAGCGCAGCCGCACCAGTTTGCCGGGGGCCGCCGTTTCCAGTTCTTGCAGTGCGCGCAGGATTGATTCCTTGAGCCGCTTCGCCGCTTCCTGTGGGTCGCGGTGCGCGCCTCCGAGCGGCTCGGCCACCACCTCGTCCACAACCCCCAGGGCGAGCGCATCCTGAGACGTAAGGCGCAATGCCTGTGCTGCCTCCGGCGCCCGGGCGGCATCGGTGCCGAACGTCGAGAGTATCGCTGCGCAGCCTTCCGGCGGGATCACGGAGTAGATGCTGTGCTCCAGCATCAGAACCCGGTCGCCCACCCCGATCCCGATAGCACCCCCGCTGCCTCCCTCGCCGGTGACGGCCACGACGATCGGGACCCGCAGGGCCGACATCTCCGCCATGTTGCGCGCGATCGCCTGAGCGATCCCTCGCCCCTCCGCCTCCTCGCGCGATTCCGCCGCTGGAGTGTCAACGAGACTGATTACCGGCCGCGAGAACTTCTCAGCCATGCGCATGATCCGCAATGCTTTGCGGTAGCCCTCCGGCCTTGCACAGCCGAAATTGCGCTTCTGCCGCTCGCGCACATCGCGCCCCTTCTGATGCCCCACCACTGCCACAGCCCGCCCATCAAGGGTTGCAAGCCCGGCCACCATCGCGCCGTCGTCGTCGAACGCGCGGTCCCCGTGCAGTTCCATGAACTCGTCGAAGATCATGCGCGCGTAGTCCAGCGTGTAGGGCCGCTCTGGATGCCGGGCGAGCAGCACCTTGTCCCAGGGCGACAGGTTCGAGCAGATCTGCTCCAGCAACTTACGGTGCCGCTGCCGCAGGGCCTTGATTTGCTTGCTGCGGTCAATCCCGCGCTCCGCTGTGAAGGCCTCCAGTTCGGCAATCTCCCGCTCGATCTCCACAAGCGGCCTCTCGAACGGAGCCCATCTGCTCGCTTCCCTGTCCGCCATTCTCTCCCTCAAGCGAGATGCTTCAACAGCCAGGCCAGCGTGGACCGCATCTCGCGCCGCGGCACGATCAGGTCAATCAGGCCGTGTTCCAGGTGAAACTCGGCCGTCTGGCTTCGCGGATCAACGCGCACGCGCAAGCCCTGCTCGATCACCCGCCGCCCGGCGAAACCGACCAGCGCCTCGGGCTCGGCGATGATTATGTCGCCCAGCGAGGCGAAACTCGCGAGCACGCCCGCTGTGGTCGGATCGGTGAGCACGCTGATGTAAGGGCGCTTCGCTGCGCTCAACCTCTGCGCCGCGGCGGCCGTCTTTGCCATCTGCATCAGCGACAGGATGCCCTCCTGCATCCTGGCCCCGCCCGATGCATTGAATACCACCGCCGGCAACTTCTCATCTGCCGCGCACTCCATCATACGCGCCACCTTCTCACCCACGACGCAGCCCATGCTGCCCATCAGGAAGCCGGAGTCTGCCGCGCCGATGGCGGCCGCCGCCCCGCCGATCGCGCACTTGCCCCATATGAAAGCATCGGAGAGCCCCGTCTTCTCCTGGTCGCGCGCCAACTTGTCAGGATATTCGGGGAATTGCAGCGGGTCTGCTGGCCGCAGGTCTGCGTCCATCTCGACGAAGGTGTCTTCATCAGCGGTTATCGCGATCCGCTCCGTTGCGGGAAGGCGCAAATGATGCCCGCAGCGGCGGCAAACCTTCAGATCGCGCTCGAGGTCTCTCTGATAAAGCAGCACCGCGCACCGGGGGCATTTCTGCCACAGTCCCTCCGGGACCGCGTCAACTTTTCCCGCCTCGCTCATCCCACCGTCCGCTTGCCGCCTGCTTGACAGGCAGCCTTGGCATAATATACGCTGGGCGCGGATAACATGCAATGAGCGTCGAAGAAGAACGCCAGGCGATTGACCGCCTCGACGAGCAGATATTGGCTCTGCTCAACCAGCGCGCCGCCCTCGCCAAGAAGATCTGCGAGATCCGCCAGCACAGTTTCGACCCTGCCCGCGAGAAGCATGTCCTCGACCGCCTCCTCTCGCTGAACGCAGGCCCGCTGCCTGCCGGGGCTGTGCGCGCCATCTACTCGCTGATCATCGCTGAAATGCGCCTGCTTGCGCGCGGGATAACGGCCTGCTACCTGGGCCCGCAGGGGACCTACGCCCACGCTGCCGCGATCAAGAAGTTCGGGCCTCACGCCGACCTGATGCCCACCGACTCGATCCCCGACATCTTCGACCAGGTCGAGGCGGGCAAGGCCCAATTCGGCGTCGTCCCCTTCGAGAACTCCATCGAGGGAGTCGTCAGCATCGCCCTCGACAGGTTCATGGAGTCCAACCTGCAGGCCTGCTCCGAGATAAACCTCGACATCGTTCACCATCTTCTGTCCAGGTCGCCGCTGGAACGCATAACGCGCGTTTACTCGATGGGCCAGCCTCTCGCCCAGTGCCACCGCTGGCTGCGGCAGAACCTGCCCGCCGCCGAGCGCATCGAGGTTGCCAGCACCGCGCGCGCTGCCCAACTCGCTGGCGCCGAGCCGACAAGCGCAGCCATCGCCTCCGAACTGGCTGCAGATATCCATGGCGTCCCTATTGTTTGCCGTTCGATTCAAGATTCCCCCTTCAATCGCACCCGCTTCCTGGTGCTGTCTCCCGTGTCCTCCCCAGCGGGCGCGTCGGACAAGACCAGCCTGCTCTTCGCGGTGAAGCACGAGCCGGGCGCGCTTCACAAAGCCCTGGCTGCATTCAGCGACCACCACGTCAACCTGACATTGATCCAGTCGCGCCCCACGAAGAAGATCCCGTGGGAGTATGTTTTCTTCGTTGACTGCCAGGGCCACGCATCCGCGCCGCCCCTCATCCAGGCGTTGAAAGCCCTGCAGGACCGCTGCCTGTTCGTCAAAGTCCTCGGCTCCTACCCCGAAGGGGACTAGCCTGGGCGGGTTGTTCCCACCTGGAACTGATGTGGGCAGCAGCAGGTTGAAAAAAGTGTGTGAAAGGTATTGACACAGGCTCACGATTTTGCTATCCTAAAGGTTCGTCAGGCCGGTCGAACCATTGACAGGGGTGGGTATTCTTTCCGGGAGAATGTACTTTCTTGCAGTCTGCCCACGGGGCCAGGCTGCGTGTGTGCTCTTCTATGCTTGCGCCTTGAAATGAATTCCGATGCCCGCCCAGTGCGCTGGCGGGCGTCCTGAACAACTTGCCTGATCGCTTTCTGACTCTGAGAGGGAACCCATGACAGCAGTGCGTGTAGGAGCGGCAGCGAGTGCGCCGGAGACCGTTCAACCGCCCAACCTGATCGAGATACAACTCAATTCGTATCGCTGGTTCCTGGAGAAGGGCTTGCGGGAACTGTTCGACGACTTCTCCCCGATCGAGGACTTCACCCAGAACCTCAGCCTCACTTTCCACGACTACTACCTGGGCGAGCCCAAATACTCGATCGAGGAGTGCCGCCAGCGCGACGCCACCTACGAGGCGCCGCTGAAGGTCGTGGTGCGCCTGCTCAACCGCAGCGTCGGCGAGGTCAAGGAATCCGAGGTTTACCTGGGCGACCTGCCGCTGATGACGGACAACGGCACTTTCATCGTGAACGGGGCCGAGCGCGCCGTGGTGAGCCAGTTGTCCAGAAGCCCGGGCGTGTATTTCAAGGACACCATGGATTACAGCGGCAGGATGCTCCTGTCGGCGCAGGTTATCCCCAACGAGGGAGCCTGGGTGGAAATTGACAGCGATGCCAACGACGTGGTGTGGGCCAGGATCGGCCAGGCGCACAGGTTCACAGTAACCACGCTGCTGCGGGCGCTCAACAGCATCAACCTGGGCCCCGACAGCAGGGACATGGCTTGCGCGGCGGACGGCGACCTGGTGCACCTTTTCGGCCAGCCTGAGAAACTGGACGAGGTCACCATCCCGAACCTCATTGGCCGCAGGCTCTGGGAGGATGTAGTCCACCGCCGAACCGGCGAGGTGCTCGCGCAGGCCGGTCAAAAACTCGACCGCGAGACAGCAAGCGCCATCGTGGAAGCAGGCATCAAGAAAATGGTGGTCGCCGGCATGCACCCGCTGATTGACATGACCATGGAGCGCGACCCCACTCACGATGAAGAGTCGGCCCTGCTCGACATCTACCGCCGCGAGCGCCCCGGCGACCCCGTTACCACCGACATCGCGCGCGCCCGCCTGTTCGGACTGTTCTCCGACCCGCGCCGCTACGACCTCGGCCGGGTCGGCAGATACAAGATCAACCGCAAGTTGAGCCTCGACCTGCCCGAGGAGGTGCGCGGGCTGACGAAAGAAGACGCCGCCGGCATCCTGCGCTACCTGGTGCGCCTGAGCGAGGGCGACGAGGCGGCAAGCGTGGACGAGATTGACCACCTGATGAACAAGCGCGTGCGGTGCGTGGGAGAACTGCTGCAGAACCAGTTCCGCATCGGCATGCTCCGCATGGAGAGAATAGCGCGCGAGCGCATGACCAGCATTGACCCCGAGGATGTAACCGCCCAGACGGTAATCAGCACCAAGCCGGTGGCCGCCGCAATCAGGTCGTTCTTCGGCTCCAGCCAGCTGTCGCAGTTCATGGACCAGACCAACCCGCTTACCGAGGTAACCCACAAGCGCCGCGTGAGCGCCCTGGGGCCCGGGGGCTTGAGCCGCCAGAGCGCCAAACTCGAGGTGCGCGACGTGCACCACTCCCACTACGGGCGCATCTGCCCGATCGAGACCCCGGAAGGACCGAACATCGGGCTCATCGGCTCGCTGGCCCTTTACGCGCGGTTGGACGACTACGGGTTCATCGAGTCCCCCTACCGGCACGTGAGAAAGGGGGTTATCACCGATGAGGTGGACTATCTGAACGCCGACGAAGAGGAGCAGTATAAGATCGCCCCCGCCGATCTGCCCGTGGATGCGCGCGGCAAGATCCTCGGGCCCGCCGTTGTCGTGCGCCACGGCAGCAGATACCCCCAGGTCTCGCCCGAAGAAGTTGATTTCATAGACCTGTCGCCCAACCAGACAGTGAGCCTGGCGACCGCTCTCATTCCCTTCCTTGAGAATGATGAGGCCAACAGGGCGCTGATGGGCAGCAACATGCAGCGACAGGCGGTTCCGCTTGTCAGGACCGAGCGCCCCCACGTGGCTACCGGCATTGAGGCCAAGGCGGCGCAGGACTCCGGGGCGGTTATCATGGCCCGCGCCCCGGGCAGGGTCGTCGCCGTGGACGCGACGCGCATCATTCTGGAGCGCGCCGACGGCGAAACGGACGAGTATCGTCTGCACAGTTTCATGCGCTCCAACGCTGCCACCTGCATTCACCAGCGGCCCATAGTGCAAGCGGGTGACTTCGTGCGCGCCGGCCAGCCGATCGCGGACGGGCCCAGCACCCGCGACGGGCAACTCGCGCTGGGGCGCAATGTCCTGGTGGCATTCATGCCCTGGGAGGGTTACAACTACGAGGACGCCATCTTGGTCAGCGAGCGCATGTGCCGCGACGACGTCTTCACCAGCATCCACATCGAGAAGCACGAACACGAGGCCCGCGAGACCAAGGTCGGCCCCGAGGAGATCACGCGCGACATCCCCAACGTGGGCGATGAAGCGCTCCGCAACCTCGATGAGGATGGCATCGTGCGCATCGGGGCCGAGGTGCGCGCCGAGGACATCCTGGTGGGCAAGGTGGCCCCCAAGGCGCAAGAAGAGTTGACCGCCGAGGAGAAACTGGTGCGCGCGATCTTCGGCGAGAAGGCGGCCGAGATGCGCGACGCATCCCTGCGCGTTCCTCACGGCGAGAAGGGAAAGGTGGTGTCCGTGCGCCGGTTCTCCCGGCTGCGCGCGGTGTGCACCAGCGAGAAGTGCGGGGCCGACTACCAGTTCTCCAGGGAGCCTCATCGCCAATACTGCGACAAGTGCGGAAGCGAACTGAGGCGAGTGGAAGGCGATGAACTGCCTGCCGGAGTGAACCAGATGGTGCGCGCCTATGTCGCCCAGCGGCGCAAACTGATGGAGGGCGACAAGATGGCGGGCCGCCACGGCAACAAGGGGGTGATCGCCAAGATCCTGCCCATCGAGGAGATGCCCCGCTTGCCCGATGGCACGTCCGTTGACATAGTGCTCAGCCCGCTGGGAGTGCCCTCCAGAATGAACATCGGGCAGGTGATGGAGACCCACCTGGCCTGGGTCGGCGAGCAGTTGGGCGTTACCTTCGTGAACCCCATCTTTCAGGGGGCCAGGGAACGGGAGATACTGGACCGCATGGCCCAGGCTGTGGACACGCTGCGCTGCAACTCGCTGCGCCGGTATGTCGCGACGGAGTTGCACTTCGACGAGGGCTGGGACCGGCCGGATGCCTCCTACCAGGACATGCAGCAGGCGCTGGCGGACTATCTTGCCTCCGACCCGGAGAAACTCGAATCCGCCGCTCAATTCCTGGCGCTCGACCCCGCGAATTGGGAGCGCGTGACCGATCCCCAGGCCCGCGCCAAGATGGCCGTTGACGAGATCGGCCGCAGGGTCGAGGAAGCCGTCGGCTTCAATCCCAAGACCGGCAAGTGCCGTCTTCTGGACGGGCGCACGGGCGAGCCGTTCCACCAGCAGGTGACCGTGGGCAGCATCTACATAATGAAACTGGCGCACCTGGTGGAGGACAAGATTCACGCTCGCTCCACGGGCCCTTATTCTCTCGTTACTCAGCAGCCGCTGGGCGGCAAGGCCCAGTTTGGCGGGCAGAGGTTCGGCGAGATGGAGGTCTGGGCCCTGGAGGCCTACGGGGCAGCGCACACGCTGCAAGAGATGCTGACCCTCAAGTCCGACGACGTGATCGGCCGGGTCAAGACGTACGAGTGCATCGTCAAGGGCGAGAACATCATGGAGCCGGGGATCCCGGAATCCTTCAAGATCCTGATCAAGGAACTGCAGAGCCTTGCGCTGCAGGTTACGGTTGAGTCGAAAGATGACCAGCCCATAAGACTGGAAGCCGAGGAGGAAACCTCCTACAGGTGAGGGGCAGGGCAGCGGCATAAGTGACGGTGGAGAAGGGAAATGGTTGACACCACGAAGTTCGATCAGATGCGGCTGGGGTTAGCCTCTCCGGACGAGATACGCCGCTGGTCGCGGGGCGAGGTGAAGAAGCCCGAGACGATCAACTACCGCACCTTCCGGCCCGAGCCGGACGGCCTGTTCTGCGAGCGTATCTTCGGCCCCACGCGCGACTGGGAATGCCACTGCGGAAAATACCGCAAGATAAAGTTCCGCGGCATCACCTGCGACCGCTGCGGGGTGGAGGTAACGCGCTCCAAGGTGCGGCGCGAGCGTATGGGGAGCATAGAGCTTGCGGCCCCTGTGTGCCACATCTGGTATCTGAAGGGCGTGCCCAGCGCGCTGGCGCTGCTGTTGGACATGTCGCCCAGGCCGCTGGAGAAGGTCATCTACTTTGCCTCCTACATCGTGACCCATGTTGACCACGACAAGATCACGGCGGGGGCGGAGGAGATCGTGGCCGCCGTGCGGGCAGAACAAGCAGCGGTCGAGGAAGAGGCGAATGCCTCCGTCGCCCAGCCCGCCTCGGGGCGCAAGTCGAAGGAGGAAGCCCAGCAGGCACAGGCCGCAATTCAGCAGGCTGCCGAGGAGCAAGAAAACCTGATCGCCGCCAGGAAAGCCGAACTCGACGCCGCGCTCAGGATACTCCTGGGCGAAAGGCTGGACGGCAAGCCCGGGCTGGCTGTGGGCGATCTGATCAGCGAAAGCGACTACCGCGCGCTGATGCGGCTGCAAGACGTCCTGCACGAGCGGCTGGGCGCCAAGTTCGAGGGGGTCCTCAAGGCGGGCCTGGGGGCAGAGGCGGTACGCGAGATGCTTCAGCGCATTGACCTGGACTCCATGTGCCGCGAACTGCGCCAGGAGATCCGCGAAACCGCTGGCCCGAAGCGCGCCCGCGCCATCAAGCGGCTCGAGGTCGCGGAGGCCTTCCGCACCTCCAAGAACCGGCCCGAGTGGATGATCCTCGAAGTGATGCCCGTCATCCCGCCCGAACTGCGCCCGATGGTGCAACTGGACGGGGGGCGCTTCGCAACCAGCGACCTGAACGACCTATACAGGCGCATCATCAACCGCAACAACCGCCTGAAGAAGATACGGGAACTGGCCGCCCCCGAGTCCATCGTCAACCACGAGAAGCGGCTCTTGCAGGAAGCGGTTGACGCGCTGATTGACAACGGCCGGCGCGCCCGGCCCGTGGTGGGCACCAACAACCGCCCGCTGAAGTCGCTTTCGGACATGCTCAAGGGAAAGGAGGGCCGCTTCCGCAAGAACCTGCTCGGCAAACGGGTGGACTACTCCGGGCGCTCGGTGATCGTGGTGGGCCCGCACCTGAAACTGAACCAATGCGGCCTGCCGCGCGAGATGGGGTTGGAACTTTTCAAGCCGTTTGTCATGAAGCGCATGGTGGAAAAGGGCCAGACCAGCAACGTCAAGACCGCCAAGCGCATGGTGGACCGCGCCGATGACTCGGTGTGGGACGCTCTGGAGGAGGTTATCCGGGACCACCCCGTGATGCTCAACCGCGCGCCCACCCTGCACAGGCTTGGCATCCAGGCTTTCGAGCCCGTGCTGGTTGACGGCAAGGCGATCCAGATACACCCGCTGGTGTGCGCAGCCTTCGGCGCCGACTTCGACGGCGACATGATGGCCGTGCACGTGCCGCTGTCGGCGGCGGCGCAGGCCGAGGTGCGCATCCTGATGATGTCCACCGAGAACCTCTTCTCCCCCGCTCACGGAAAGCCGCTCGCAACCCCGGCGCGCGAGATCGTGATCGGCATCTACTACCTGACCCAGATGCGCGAGGGGGCACAAGGAACGGACAAGAAGTTCTCCAACGCCGAAGAGGCGATCAGGGCTCACGATGCCGGCTGTGTGGACCTGCACGCGCCGGTTTGGGTGCGGCTCAACGGCCAGCGCACGCGCACCACGGTGGGCAGGGTGATCTTCAACCAGCACATGCCGGAGGGACTGCGCGCCATGGACCGGCTGGTTGACATCAAGCAACTCAACAAGATAGTTACCGAGTGCCACCAGTTATACGGCACCGCGCGCACGGTGCAATTGCTCGACGACCTGAAGGAACTCGGCTTCCACTACTCCACCGTCTCCGGCACCAGCATCGCCACCACCGACATGCAAGTTCCCGGCGCGCGCAGGGAGGAGATCATCTCCCGCACAGAGGCCGAGGTGCGCCAGACCAACGAGCAGTATAACGAGGGCGCCATCACCGCGGGAGAGCGCGAGGACAAGGTCTGCCGCTTGTGGATGGCGGCCGCCGACGAGATGTCCGATGCGCTGATGCAGAACATTGACCCCTTCAACCCCATCTGGATGATGGTCAACTCCGGCGCGCGCGGCAACCTCAAGCAGATCACGCAACTCGCAGGCATGCGCGGGCTGATGACAGACCCGTTCGGCAAGTTCATCGAGAGCCTGCCGATCAAGTCGAACTTCCACGAGGGCCTGTCGGTGCTGGAGTACTTCGTCTCGACCCACGGCGCGAGAAAGGGCCTTGCCGACACGGCGCTGCGAACCGCAGATGCGGGCTACCTTACGCGCAGGCTGGTGGATGTGGCCCAGGACGTGATCGTCAGGGAGCCCGACTGCGGCACGCGCAACGGCGTGATGGCTATTGCTATCCGCGACGGCACGGAGGAGATCGAGGGCCTGCCCGAACGCATCATGGGCAGGGTCGCGGCGCAGGATATGCTCGACCCGTTCACCGGCCGCGTGATCCTGCGCGCCGGGCAGCAGATCGCGCACGAGACCATTCCGCCGTGCCCATCCTGCGATGAGCAGGGGGACCTGGTGGGGGTTCACGTGTGCCCCAAGTGCGGAGCAAGGTGGACCGAAGAGGAGATGGCTGCCCAGATCGCACCGCTGGAGATCTCGCCGGACGAGGTGCCCGCCGAGTCCGAGGCAGCGCCGCCGTCGGAGAGCGCCGCCGTGGCGGCGGCGTCGGCAGAGCAGCAGGAGCCGGCAGAGGACAAGGCGCAGGAAACCGAAGAGGCGGCACAGCCCCTAATCCTGCTGCAGCAGGGCATGTGCCCCGATTGCCAGGTTGCTTTGACGCAGCGGTTCACATGCACCGCCTGCAAGGCCGAGTTCGATCGGCAGCAACTGGGTTCGCCGCTTGAGGCCGTCGAGAAGGCAGTGGCAGCCGCCGGGGAGTTCATTGCGCGTGCGGCTTCGGTTCGCGTCGGCAGCAAGGCGGCCAGCGATATCATGGACCCCGTCAAGGGCCGCGCGATTGTCAAGGCAGGAGCGGCGATCAGCGAGCGCGCCGCCGACAGGATCAGGCGCCTGGCGGACCAACTGCGCGCCCAGGAAGGGCTCGCCCGGGGCGAGGTTCTGGTGAGGTCGCCGCTCACCTGCGAGTTGCGCCAGGGGATCTGCGCGATGTGCTACGGGCGCGACCTGGCCAGCGGCCGGGTCGTGGAAGCGGGCGAGGCCGTGGGAGTGATCGCCGCGCAGTCCATCGGCGAGCCCGGGACGCAGTTGACGATGCGCACGTTCCACACCGGCGGGGTTGCGGCCCAGTATCTGACCGGGGTGGCGGAGGTCAAGAAGAAGAGGCAGGAATCCCTGAGGGAACTACACGAGGACATTCGCAAGGGGCTTGTGGCCTTCGAGGAAGATGCCGCCGAGCGCGAGAAAGTGCGCAAGATCCAGCAGATGCTCAAGGTGCTGGAGGAGCCCGTGAAGGGCCTGCTGCGCGTGATAGAACTGTTCGAGGCGCGCCGGCCCAAGGGAGAAGCCATTGTCGCCGACCTTGACGGCGCAGTCGCCGAAATCGAGACGAAGGGTGTCAAGACGGTGGTCATTCACTCCGACCAGCCTTGCGATGAAAGGGTGGTGGGAGAGATCGCTGCCAAGACTGTCAAGAGCCCGAAGTCGCAGGCGACCCTGCTGCACGCGGTCAGGGAGATCACGCCCGCTGTGGTTGCGAAACTGCAGAAGGCAGGCGTCAAGACCGTTGCGATCATGCGGCGGCACATCGTGCCCTATCGCGGGTATGTGCGGGTGCAGAAAGGGGATTTCCTGCAGCGCGGGGACCGGCTCACCGATGGGCCGCTGGACCCGCAGAAGGTGCTGAAAATGAAGGGCCTGCACGCCGTGCAGGAATACCTGCTGCGGGAGATACAGGCGGTCTACAAGTCGCAGGGCGTTGACATCAACGACAAGCATATCGAGGTCATCGTGCGCCAGATGCTGCGCAGGCGCCGTGTGCTTGACCCGGGGGACGCCGACTTGCTGCCGGGCCAGAACGTGGACCGGTTCAACTTCGACGTGATCAACGAGAGGGTCGTTTCCCACGGCGGGCAGCCCGCCACCGCTGAGGCGGTGTTGCTGGGCATCACCGAGGCGTCGCTCAGCACGGACTCATTCCTGTCGGCGGCCTCGTTCCAGCGCACCACCCGCGTGCTCACCGAGGCCGCCATCAAGGGCAAGATCGACAACCTGGTCGGCCTGAAGGAGAACGTGATCATCGGCCGCCTGATCCCCGCGGGCACGGGCCTGCCGAAGTATTGGGATATGCAGATTGTGGGCCCCAAGGAGGAAAAGCGGTTGCTTGGGCTGCCGCAGGTCCCCTCTGAGGAAGACTTGCTGCTGAGGGCCATAGAGGAGGCCCCGGTGGTGGGGCCCCCCACGATCCCGATCTCGGCCACCGAGGCGGAGCAGGCGGCCCTGGGTGACCGCGCGGAGGGCGAGTCGGAAAGCGCAATTTGAGCGTTGCCGGGGTTGACAGGGCCGGTGGGGATTTGCTAGACTTACAGTTCGGCGGCCCCGCGGCAGCGGGGCCGCGCACCGGTATGGGTCAGGATTCCCAAAAGACATGCCGACAGTCAATCAGTTAGTGAGAAAAGGAAGAAGTCCGAAGCACCGCTCGAAGGTGATGCCCACCGTGCGCTGGGCCCTGGGCTGGATATGGAACCAGCGCAAGCGGCGCTATACGCGCAACGCGTCTCCATTCAAGCGCGGCGTATGCACGCGCGTGTGGACCATCCCGCCGAAAAAGCCGAACTCCGCGCTGCGCAAGGTGGCCCGCGTGAGGCTCACCAACCGCATCGAAGTTACTGCCTACATTCCCGGCGAGGGGCACAACCTGCAGGAGCACTCCGTGGTTCTCATCCGTGGGGGCAGGGTCAAGGACCTGCCCGGGATCCGCTACCACATCGTGCGCGGGGTGCTGGACACGGTGGGCGTAGAGAACCGCAAGCAGGGGCGCTCGCGCTACGGCGCCAAGCGCCAGAAGTAGGTACGAAGGACACCAAGGACACCACCATGCCCAGGAAAGGCCCGGCGCCCACAAGAGAAGTTGTGCCCGACCCGGCATTCGGCAGCCGGATCCTGTCGCGCTTCATCGGCACCATTCTGCACGACGGCAAGCGCAGCACGGCAGAGTCCGTCCTTTACTCCGCCCTGCAGCGCATTGCCGAGCGCTCGGGCAAGGACCCGCTCGGGGTGCTCGAGCAGGCGCTGCGCAACGTTACCCCGCTGCTGGAGGTTCGCCCCAGAAGGGTGGGGGGGCAGACTTACCAGGTCCCGATGGAGGTCCGGGCGGCCCGCAGGGTCGCGCTCGCCATGCGCTGGCTGTGCGACGCCGCTCACGCCAGGCAGGGGCGTTCGATGCAGGAGCGCCTCGCCGCGGAGATCATGGATGCCGCCGCCGGAGCCGGGGCCGCCGTAAAGAAGCGCGAAGACACCCACCGAATGGCAGAGGCCAACAAGGCCTTTGCCCACTATCGCCTTTAGTCGTTCAATAATATCACCCATGCCCAGGGAATTCGACCTGAGTCTAATACGCAACATTGGGATTGCCGCCCACATTGACGCCGGCAAGACCACCACCACCGAACGCATCCTCTTCTACACCGGAAAGGTGCACAGGATGGGCGAGGTGGATGAGGGCACTGCCACCACCGACTGGATGCCCCAGGAGCAGGAGCGCGGCATCACCATTACTTCGGCCGCGACCACTTGCGTCTGGCGGGGATACCAGGTAAATATCATTGACACGCCCGGCCACGTTGATTTCACTGTGGAGGTGGAGCGCTCGCTGCGCGTGCTGGACGGGGTGGTGGCCCTCTTCTGCGGAGTTGCGGGCGTGCAGCCGCAGTCGGAGACGGTGTGGCGGCAGGCGAACAAGTACCGCGTGCCAAGAATCGCATACGTCAACAAGATGGACCGCCCCGGGGCGGGATTTCTGCGCGTTTTGCACATGATGCGCGAGCGGCTAGGATGCCGCGCGATCGCGCTGCAGATCCCCCTGGGGGAGGAAGAGAAGTTCCAGGGAGTGATCGACCTGGTCTCGATGAAGGCCCTGCGCTGGGTTGACGAACTGGGCGAGGAAATGCGGCAGGAGCCCATCCCGCTGGAGATGGTGGAACGCGCGATGCGCTTCCGCGAGGCGCTGGTGGAGGCGGCTGCGGAAGCGGACGAGGAGTTGACGCAGAAATACCTGGACGGGCACCCGCTGGCTCCCGCCGAGATAGTGCGCGGGCTTAGAAAGGCGACCCTGAAGTATGACATCGTCCCCGTGCTGTGCGGGGCCTCGAAGCGCAACAAGGGAGTGCAGGCTTTGCTGGACGCCGTGGTGGACTACCTGCCCTCGCCGCTGGACGTGGCTGAGGTCAGGGGTATGCACCCGAAGACCGGGATGGTTCTGACCCGTCGGGCCGCGGATGATGACCCGCTGGCGGCGCTGGCGTTCAAGATCGCCGCCGACCCCCACGTGGGCAAACTCACTTATCTCCGCATCTACTCCGGCCGGCTTGCGCGGGGAAGCATGGCCTATAACGCCGGCAGGCGAGTGCGCGAGCGGGCCAGCCGGATTCTGCGCATGCACGCCAATCGCCGCCAGGCGCTGGACGAGGCCCTGGCAGGTGACATCGTGGCGGTGGTGGGGCTGAATATGACCACCACCGGCGACACCCTTTGCGATGAGCAAAGCCCGATACTGCTGGAGCCGATCCAGTTCCCGGAGCCTGTGATCTCGGTCGCGATAGAGCCCGAGAGCAAGGCCGACCAGGACAAACTCACCTCTGCGCTGGACATGCTCTCAGCGGAGGATCCAACCTTCCGCCAGCGCATGGATGATGAAACCGGCCAGATGATAATCTCCGGGATGGGCGAACTGCACCTGGAGATAATCACCGACCGCCTGGTGAGGGAGTTCGGGGTCAAGGCAAGGGTCGGCAGCCCGCAGGTGGCCTACCGCGAAGCCATCGCCGCATCGGGCCGGGGCGAGGGCCGCTACATCCGCCAGACCGGCGGCCACGGGCAATACGGGCATGTCGTGCTGGAGGTGGAGCCCAATCCCCAGGGCGGCTTTGCCTTCGAGAATGTGGCATCGGTTCAAAGGGTGCCTGCGCAGTTCGTCGCGGCAGTCGAGTCGGGAGCGCGACAGGGGCTCGAAAGCGGAGTCCTGGCAGGTTACCCCGTGACCGACGTGCGCGTGCGCCTTGTTGCGGGCTCGTTCCACGAGGTGGACTCCAGCGACTTTGCCTTCAAGGTGGCCGCTTCGACTGCGCTGCGAGAGGCCGTCAGGAATGCGAGCCCGACGCTCAAGGAGCCCATCATGAAGGTCGAGGTGGTGGTCTCTGAGGAAAAGGTTGGCGATGTGATCGGAGACCTGAACGCGCGGCGCGGGCACATTACCGGCATGGAATCCACGCCCGGCGGCACGCAGACCATTCGCGCACAGGTGCCCCTGGCGGAGGTTTTCGGCTATGCCACGGCGATCAGGTCGCTGACGCAGGGAAGGGCTACCTACACCATGGAGCCCTCCCATCACGAGCAGGTTCCGCAGCAGATATTGGACCGGATTCTGGAGCGCCGCCTCGTGGCTGCGTGATGGCGGCCGGCTAGAATGACCTTGTAGGAGACGAAAATGGGAAAGGCAAAGTTTCAGAGGACAAAGCCGCACGTCAATATCGGCACCATCGGCCACGTTGACCACGGAAAGACCACGCTCACCAGCGCGATCACGCTTGTTTTGAGCAAGCAAACGCCTCCTCTGGCCGATTTCCTTGCCTACGAGCGCATTGACTCGGCCCCCGAGGAAAAGGCGAGGGGGCTGACGATCAACATCTTCCACGCCGAGTACCAGACCGCGAAGCGCCACTACGCGCACGTTGACTGCCCCGGCCACGCGGACTACATCAAGAACATGATCACCGGAGCGGCGCAGATGGACGGCGCGATCCTTGTGGTATCGGGCGCAGACGGCCCGATGCCCCAGACGCGGGAGCACATTCTGCTTGCGCGCCAGGTGGGGGTCCCGTATCTGGTTGTTTCCCTGAACAAGTCGGACATGGTGGACGACCCTGAGATCATAGACCTGGTGGAACTGGAGTTGCGCGACCTTCTGAGCAAGTATGAATTCCCCGGCGACAAGATACCGATCGTGGTGGGCAGCGCGACCAAGGTTCTGGAGTGCGGGTGCGCCAAGCGCGAGTGCCAGTGGTGCGGGAAGGTGTGGGAACTGCTGGACGCAGTGGACGAGTACATCCCCACCCCTCAGCGCGACACCGAGAAACCATTCTTGATGTCCGTCGAGGATGTATTCACCATCAGCGGCAGAGGCACAGTTGCCACGGGCAGAGTAGAGCGCGGCATCCTGACCAGGGGCGAAGAAGTGGAGATCGTGGGCCTGAAGCCCGAGCCGTTGAGGACAGTGGTAACTGACATCGAGATGTTCCGAAAGAGCCTCGACCAGGCGCAGGCCGGGGACAACGTGGGGCTGCTGTTGAGAGGAGTAGAGCGCACCCAGGTGGAGCGCGGGCAAGTGATAGCGAGGGTCGGGACGATCACCCCGCACACCAAGTTCGAGGCGAGCGTGTATATCCTGACCAAGGACGAGGGAGGGCGGCACACGCCGTTCTTCACGGGATACAGGCCGCAGTTCTACTTTCGCACGACCGACGTTACGGGAGTGGCGACCCTGCCCGGGGATCGCGAGATGGTGATGCCCGGGGACAACGTAACATTCGCGGCGGAACTGATCGAGCCGATCGCGATGGAAGAGGGCTTGCGGTTTGCGATCAGAGAAGGCGGCCACACCGTAGGCGCGGGCGTGGTCGCCAAAATCCTCTAGAGGCGGACTTGATTGATGGGACGGGCAGAGGCACGAGAGACAATGCAGAGGATCCGCATCAGGCTGCGGGCCTTCGATCACCGGATCCTCGACCAGTCTGCTGCGCGCATCGTGGACACGGCGCGGCGCACCGGGGCGCGCATCGCCGGCCCTGTGCCCTTGCCCACGGAGATCTCGCGCTTCTGCGTGAACCGCTCTCCGCACATTGACAAGGAGTCCATGGAGCACTTCGAGACGAGGACGCACAAGCGGCTGATTGACATCCTGGAGCCGAGCCCGAAGACGATTGATGCTCTGATGAGCATTGACCTGCCCGCGGGGGTTGACATCGAGATCAAGTTGTGAGCGCGGGGCGCAAGGCATGCTGGCATGTTGTTGAGCAAAGGGATACTGGGCAGAAAACTGGGCATGACGCAACTGCTCGACGAGGCAGGGAAAGCAGTCGGCGTTACCGTGCTTCAGGCCGGGCCGTGCGTCGTGGTGCAGAAAAAGGCCGCGTCGAACGATGGTTACTCGGCGGTGCAGTTGGGTTTCGAGCAGATGAGGGCAAAAGTGGCGGGCAAGCCGCGCGTGGGCCACTGCCAGAAGGCAGGCGTGGGGCCGATGCGGCGGCTGGCGGAGTTCCGGCTGGCTGATGCTGACAGCATGGAACCCGGGCATGAGATCACGGTCGGGATTTTCGAGCCTGGCGAGCACGTTTCGGTTTCCGCGCTTTCAAAGGGCAGGGGTTTTGCGGGAGTAATGAAGCGGCATGGGTTCCACGGCGGCCCGGCAAGTCACGGGTCAATGCTTCACCGCAAGCCGGCCTCGGGCGGGGCTACCACTCCGGCGCACACGGTTCGCGGAACGAAGAAGCCGGGGCGCATGGGAGGCAAGCGGTTTACGACCAAGGGGCTGGCAATCGTGAGAGTTGACGCTGAGCGCAACCTTCTGCTGGTGAACGGAGCGGTGCCCGGCCCCCCCGGCGGGCTGGTGCGCATCACCCAGCCCATCGTGCCGCCGCGCAAGTCGCACAAGGTCAAGATCGTGTCCTAGGCAGATTCGAGTATGCCGAAAGTTGCAGTGTATAACATGGAGGGCGAGCGCACCGGCGAGACCGAGGTGAAGTCGCCGCTGGAGGGTGCGCCGAACGAGGCTGTCGTTCACCAGGCGGTGGTTGCATATCTTGCCGGCCAGCGCGCCGGCACGGCGGATACGCGCACGCGCGCTCAAGTGCGCGGCGGCGGCAAGAAGCCCTGGCGTCAGAAGGGCACCGGGCGCGCCCGGCAGGGAACCCGGCGCGCGCCCCACTGGCGCGGCGGCGGCGTGGTGTTCGGGCCCCATCCGCGATCCTACGAGCAGAAACTCCCGAAGAAGATGAGAGACCTCGCCCTTCGTTCGGCTTTCGCTGATGCGCTGGAATCGGGGCGCGTGAAGGTTTTCGAATCGCTGCAGATGGACGCGCCCTCCGCTAGGAACCTCGCGCTGGCGCTTGAGGCTGCAGGCGCGGAGAGAAGGGTGCTGCTGGTTGCTGAAGACCTGGCGGAGAACCTGGTGAAGTCGAGCCGTTCTTTGCCCGGGGTTAGGCTTTGCCTGCCGCAGTCAGTCAACGCTTTTGTGCTGCTGCGTTATCCCGAGGTGATATTCACCTCGGCGGCGCTCGCGAAGTTTCAGGAGCGGTGGGGGCCAATGCAATGACCGATGCATACCAGACCCTCATTCGCCCGCTGTTGACCGAGAAGAGCGTCGCCGGGTCGCGGCAGAAGAAGTATACTTTCCAGGTGGCGCTGGGCGCGAACAAGATTGACGTCCGGCGCGCGGTGGAGGCGCTGTTCCCCGGAACGAAGGTCGCGAAGGTGAACACGATGCGCGTGCGCGGGAAGGAGCGGCGCATGTCTGGATATGGAAAGCGCCGCCACCGGTCCGGGCGCACGCCGAACTGGAAGAAAGCGATCGTGACCCTGAAAGAGGGCACGATACCGGTGTTCGAGGGCATCTGATGCCGATCAAGACCTACAAGCCGACGACCCCGAGCCGGCGCTACATAACGGCGGTAAGCCGCACCGACTTGCACGATGGTAAGCCGGAGAAGTCGCTGCTGCGGCCTCTGCCGCGCAAGGCCGGCCGTACGAACAGCGGCAGGGTGACGGCACGGTTCCGCGGCGGGGGCTCGAAGCGCCGCTACCGCGTGGTTGACTTCAAGCGCGACAAGGACGGCGTGCCGGCGACCGTGGCCTCGATAGAGTACGACCCGAACCGCTCTGCACGGATTGCGCTGCTGCACTATGCCGATGGCGAAAAGCGCTACATCCTCGCCGCGGAGGGCCTGGTGGTCGGCGACCGGCTGATGTCGGGCGAGAAGGCAGAGATCAGGGCCGGCAATGCCTTGCCCTTGTCGGCGATCCCGCTGGGCAGCGAGATCCACGCGCTGGAACTGCAGCCGGGCAAAGGAGCGCAGTTGTGCCGCAGCGCCGGGGCAAGCGCGCAGCTGATGGCGAGGGAGGGCAAGTTCGCCCAGGTGCGCCTGCCCTCTCGCGAGATGCGCCTGGTCTATGTGGGCTGCCGCGCGACCATCGGCAAGGTGGGAAACGTGGAGCACTCGAACATCGTGCTGGGCAAGGCAGGCCGCAAGCGCTGGCTGGGGCGTATGCCGCACGTGCGCGGGGTGGCGATGACCCCGCGCGACCACCCCCACGGCGGGGGAGAGGGCCGCAGCGGGATTGGCCGGCGCAGCCCGATGACCCCCTGGGGGAAGCCTGCGCTGGGTAGAAAGACCCGCAAGAAGAAGCCCGGCGATCGCATGATCGTGAAGCGCAGGAAGTGAGAGGAGATAGGTGAGAGGTGATTGGGGATGCCGCGCTCGTTGAAAAAGGGCCCGTTCGTTGAAACGAGCCTGATGGAGAAGATACAGAGCCTGAACCAGGCGGGCGAAAAGCGCGTGATCAAGACCTGGTCGCGGCGCTCGATGATCGTGCCTGAGATGATCGGGCACACGCTTGCGGTGCACAACGGGCGAAAGCACGTGCCCGTTTTCGTAACCGAGAACATGGTGGGGCACAAGCTGGGAGAGTTCGCGCCGACGCGGCATTTCCGGAGTCACGGGGGCCAGAAAGCGGAGCGCACCACGCGCCCCAAGTAGGGGGGCTGCAGGCAGGGGTCAGGATGCCAGAGGCGAGAGCGATAGTGAGATACGTGCGCGTGGCGCCGCAGAAGGCGCGGCGCTTGATAGATGTGGTGCGGGGCAAGGACGCGCATGAGGCGGTGGCGTTGATGAGATTCACGCCGGGCCGGGCAGCGGTCGCGGTGCGCAAGCTGCTGGAGTCGGCGGTTGCCAATGCCGAGAACAATCACAACCTAGACCGGGATGCGCTTTGGGTCTCGAAAGTATATGTTGATCAGGGGCCCGGCCTGCGGCGCATGCGGCCGGGGTCAATCGGTCGGGCGTCAGTCATCCGGCGGCGCACGAGCCACATCACGGTGGTGCTTGCGGAGCGCGAACGCGCGGCGCCCGCCGTCCGGCAGGCGCGCCGGGGCAGGAGAACCTAGGGGAGCGTCATGGGGCAGAAAGTACATCCGTACAGCATGAGATTGGGATTGATCAGAGACTGGGACAGCCGGTGGTTCTCGGTGCGGGGCTACCGTGCGAACGCGGTTGAGGACGCGGCGATGCGGCGGGCAATTCTGGAGCGGTTTGCGCGGCGCGCGGACAGGCAGCGGCGTGAGCGCGGCCGCGATGCCAGCATTTCGCGCATCGAGGTGGAGCGCGCAGCGAACAGCATCCGCCTGACCATGCATACAGCCAAGCCCGGGATCATCATCGGGCGGGGAGGCAGGGGCGTTGACGAGTTGAGGGCGGCGCTGGAGGCGATGACGCGCAAGCGCGTGCACATCAACGTGATGGAGGTGCGCAACCCGGAACTGGACGGCCAGTTGGTCGCCGACGGGATCGCCGCGCAGATCGAGCGGCGCATTGCCTTCAAGCGGGCCATTCGCCAGGCCGTTGCGCGCAGCATGCGCGCAGGCGCCAAGGGAGCGAAGGCGCAGTGCGGCGGCAGGCTGGGCGGATCGGAACTGCGGCGCAACTACTCGGACAAGGAGGGCAAGATCCCCCTGCACACACTGCGCGCCGACATAGATTATGGTTTTGCAGAGGCCAAGACGACCTACGGGCAGATCGGCGTGAAAGTCTGGATTTACCGGGGCGACATTCTTCCGGCCCCGAGAACGCCGCCGCCCAGGCCGGTGGCCAGGGCTGCGCCCAAGGTGTCGGAAGGGCCGCGCGTGCGCCGCGTGCCGGGCTTGAAGGAAATGCAGCAGGCTCGCGAACTGGAGGCGGCCCAGGCTGCCGAGGCAGCGCAGGCGGAAGCAGAGGCAGAGGGCCGGGCTGATCAGCCGCACCAGCAGCAGGACCTCGAGAGTCCCGGCGGCCAGCCTGTTCGGCCTGTCCAGCAGGAGGGTGAGTCTCCGCAATGCTGATGCCCGCCAAGACGAAGTTTCGCAAGGCCCAGAGGGGCAAGAGAAGAGGGACTGCCAGCCGGGGCAACGCGCTGGGGATGGGCGATTACGGGCTTCAGGCGCTGGAGAACTGCTGGCTGACCAACAGGCAGATCGAGGCGGCGAGAATCGCCATGACGCGGCACGTGCGGCGCGTGGGGAAGATATGGATCAGGGTGTTCCCTGACAAGCCTTTCACGAAGAAGCCCGCGGAGACGCGCATGGGGAGCGGCAAGGGTGCTCACGAGGGCTGGGTGGCGGTCGTCAAGCAGGGCAGGGTTCTGTTCGAGATGGCCGGGGTTACGGAAGCGGTGGCTAGGGAGGCTATGCTGCTGGCGGCTCACAAGATGCCGATCCGCACGAAGTTCCTGCAGCGGGCGACGGCGGAGGCAGAGCGATGAGCAAGCGCGCGACGCTGATGGAGGAACTGCGCTCTTGCGGCGAGGCCGAACTGCGCCATCGTTTGCAGTCGGCGAGAGACGAATTGCTGCGCCTGCGCTTTCAGCAGACGAGCAGGCAGTTAACAAGCCCGGCCCGGCTGCGCCAGGTTAGAAAGGATATCGCCCGGCTGCTCACGCTGCTTTCGCAGCGCGAGCGCGCGGGGCAATAGAGGAGCATGATGTCGCAGGCGAGAGGGCGCAGGAAAGTTCGTGAGGGAGTGGTTGTCAGCGACGGGATGGACAAGACCGTGGTCGTTGCGGTGGAGCGCCTCGTCCCTCACCGGCTTTACAAGAAGGTGATCAGGCGCACCACGAAATTCGCGGCCCACGATCCGGAGAAAAGGTGCCGCGTGGGCGACCGGGTGCGCATCATGGAAACCAGGCCGCTGAGCAGGCGGAAGCGATTCCGGGTGGTCAGCGTGCTCGAGAAGTCTGAATGACGGAATGAAGCGATACGCGACCGACAAGATACGCAACGTGGTGCTGCTGGGCCACGGCGGGTGCGGCAAGACCTCGCTTTCGGAGGCCTTGCTGCATCTGGCAGGCGTTACCGACCGGCTGGGCAGGGCGGACGCGGGCACCACGGTGAGCGACTCGTCGCCCGACGAGATCGAGCGGCAGTGCTCGATCAGCGCAACGCTGCTGCCGTTCGAGTGGAAGGAGTACAAGATCAACCTGCTCGATGCGCCGGGCTACGCCGATTTCATCGGCGAGGCGGCGGCTGCGATGCGAGCGGCGGACGGCGCGCTGCTGGTGCTGGATGCGATCGCGGGCGTGGAAGTCCAGACCGAGCGCCTCTGGGAGATCGCGCGGCAGCGCGATATGCCCGCGCTGCTGATCGTGAACAAGTTGGACAAGGAGCACTCGGACTTCGCGCGCGCGGTCGAGGGAGCGTCGCAGGCGCTTGGGGCGAGGATCGTGCCGGTCGCCCTGCCGATAGGGTCCCAGCAGGAGTTCCGAGGCGTAGTTGACCTTCTCGGCCAGCGAGCGCTTGTTTACTCGGATGGCAAGACAAGCCAGCAGCCGGTGCCTGCGGAGATGGAACAGGCCGTGGCGCGGGCGAGAGAGCGCGTGATCGAGGCGGCCGCCGAGGCCGACGATGCGCTCACCGAGAAGTACCTTGAGCAGGGAGTGCTTTCGGACGAGGAAACAGCGCGGGGCCTTCGGCAGGCGGTGCTCTCGGGCAGCGTCGTGCCCGCCGTGCCGGCGGCGGCAATCGCTGCTTCGGAGGCGATCGTGGGAGTGGACCTGATCGCCGACTGCATTGTTACCGTCTCGCCGTCGCCTGCGGACAGGCCGCCCGTCGTGGGCACGGACCCCAAGACCCAGAAAGAGGAGACGCGGAAAGCCTCCGCCGACGAGCCGCTGTGCGCGCTGGTTTTCAAGACGCTGGCCGACCCGTTCGCCGGCAGGCTCACCCTGTTTCGCTGCTGGTCGGGGACGATTCATTCCGACTCGAACGTGCTGAACACGACGCGCAACTCGAAGGAGCGGGTGGGCCAGATATTCGTTCCCAGGGGCAAGGGGCAGGAGGCGGTGCCCACGCTTGGGGCTGGGGACATCGGCGTGGTTGCGAAATTGCGCGATACCCTCACGGGCGACACGCTGTGCGACGAGCAGAAGCCGATCGTGCTCCCTGGGATCGAGTTCCCCCAGCCGACGCTCTTCTTCGCGATCCACCCGCGCACCAAGGGAGATGAGGAGAAGGTCAGCAGCGGGCTGCACCGGCTGATGGAGGAGGACCCGACCCTGCGCGTTACGGTCGAGCCGCAGACTCACGAGACGCTGCTGGCGGGCATGGGAGATTTGCACCTGGAGGTTACGGCCTCGCGCCTGAAGCGTAAGTTCAACGTGGAAGTGGAGACGAGAGCGCCGCGCGTACCCTATCGCGAGACGATTCGCGCCGCCGCGAAGGCGCAGGGGCGGCACAAGAAGCAGACCGGCGGGCGCGGGCAGTTCGGGGACGTGTGGGTGGAGATCGAGCCGCTCGAGCGCGGGGCGGGGTTCGAATTCGTGGACAAGATCGTGGGCGGCGCGGTGCCCCGCAATTACATCGCCGCCGTGGAGAAGGGCATCAGGGAGGCGGCGGAAAGGGGAGTGCTGGCGGGCTGTCCGCTTTCCGATTTCCGCGCCAGGCTGTACGACGGGTCGTATCACAGCGTTGATTCCTCCGACCTGGCCTTCAAGATCGCCGGGTCGCTGGCGCTGCAGAATGCCGTCCCGGAGGCGAGGCCGGTGCTGCTGGAGCCGATCATGGAGGTCGAGGTCAGCGTCCCGGATGCTTACATGGGGGATGTGATCGGCGGCCTCAATTCGAAACGGGGCAGGGTCCTGGGAGTCGAGCCCAGCGGCAACTCGCAGAAGGTGCGGTGCCACGTCCCGCAGTCGGAGATCTTCGGCTACGCGACGCAACTGCGCTCGATGACTGGAGGCAGGGGCTCGTACTCCATGCGCTTCTCGCACTATGAGGAGGTGCCCGATCACGCCGCGCAGGCGATAATCGAGGCCGCGAAGGCTGCGCGGGAGCGGTAGAAATGGCGAGCAAGGGCGAGCGATGATCCGGCTGAGTACGAGACTGAAGGTGGCTGACAACTCGGGAGCGCGCTTGATAGAGTGCATCCGCGTGCTGGGCGGATCGAACCGGCAGTCCGGGACGGTGGGCGACCAGATCGTGGCGGCGGTGAAGCAAGTCATCCCGCACGGGCCGGTGAAGAAGGGAGAAGTGGTGAGGGCGGTGATCGTGCGCACGACGCGCCCGGTGCGCAGGCAGGATGGGTCGTATATCAGGTTCGATGAGAACGCTGCCGTGCTGCTGCGGGAGGGCAACCCGCGGGGCACGCGCATCTTCGGCCCCGTCGCCAGGGAATTGAGGGACAGGGGCTACGCAAAGTTGGTCTCGATGGCGCCGGAGGTATTGTGAGGCGGGCATGAAGTGCGCGCTGAGGAAGGGTGATACCGTTTACGTGCTGTGGGGAAGCGACCACCTCGACAGGCTCGAGGACCTTCCCGCGCAGCGCCGGGCCGCGATGAGCCCGGTAGATTTGAAGCGCGAGGCGGAAAAGAGCCCCGGCAAGCGGGGCAAGGTGCTGTCAGTGCTGCGGGAAAAGGGGCGCGTCGTGGTCGAGGGCATAGGCATGCAGACCAAGCACGCCAGCGCGCGAGGGATGCCGGGCCGAGCGGCGCGCCTGCAAACGGGGCGCATACAGCAGCCCGGGGCGATCCCGATTGGCAAGGTGATGCTCGTCTGCCCGCGCTGCGACCGGCCGACGAAGGTCATCCCGCGAGAGGTGGAGGGAAAGAAGCGGCGGGCTTGCCGGCGATGCGGCGAGGTGATTGACCAGTTGTGAGCGCTGCAGGTATCCGATGACTCAAAAGAAGCCAAAAGAAGAAAAGGGACAAAAAGGGCAAAAAGGGCAGAAGGGCCAGCCCAAGAAGGCGGAGGCGGCGCCGGAGGTGCGCTTCACCGCGCAGGCCGTGGCTCCGCGCCTCAAGGAGCGCTACCAGAGCGACATCGTGCCTGACCTGATGGCGCGCTTCGGCTACCGCAACAAGATGCAGGTGCCCAGGCTGGTGAAGATCATGGTGAACTGCGGGGTGGGGGAGGCGACCCAGGACAGCAAGGCCCTGGAAGGCGCGATGAACGACCTGGCTGTGATAACGGGGCAGCGGCCGGCGATCAGGCGCGCGAAGAAGTCAATTGCGGCCTTCAAGGTGAGGGCCGGGATGCCGGTCGGGTGCGTGGTCACGCTGAGGGGCCAGCGCATGTGGGAGTTCTACGACCGGCTGGTGAGCACGGCGCTGCCCCGGATTCGAGACTTTCGCGGGCTGCCCGCGCGCTCGGTTGACGGGCGGGGCAACTACAGCCTCGGGCTGCGCGAGCAGTTGGTGTTTCCCGAAGTTGATCTGGACAAGGTAGAGAAGGTGCACGGAATGGACATCACGATAGTCACGACCGCGAGGTCGGACGAGGAGGCGCTCGCATTGCTCACCGAACTGGGGCTGCCCATCAGGCGCGGGGCTTAGGGAAGAACATGGCGCAGAAGTCGAAGATCATCAAGGCGATGCGCCCGGCAAAGCACCGGGTGCGGCAGCGCAACCGGTGCAGCCAGTGCGGCCGCCCGCGCGCGTATTTCAGGCGCTTCGGGCTTTGCCGCATCTGCCTGCGCGCATTCGCCCACCGGGGCTTGCTGCCGGGCGTGGGCAAGGCCAGTTGGTAGGAGACGTCGGTGACAGATCCGATCGCTGATATGCTGACCAGGCTGCGAAATGCCAGTCGGGCGGGGCACGACCAGGTGCTGATGCCTGCCTCGAAGATGAAACTGGAGATGGCGCGCTTGCTGAGGGCCGAGGGATATGTTCAAAGATACGAACTGGCGGACGACAAGAAGCAGGGGCTGCTGCGCATAACGCTGCGCTACGCGGGCCCGCGGCGAGAGCCTGCCATCCAGGGCATCAAGCGCGCGAGCAAGCCGGGGCTTCGCCGCTATGCGGGCAGGCGCTCGATACCGCGCGTGCAGGGCGGCCTGGGGATAGCAATCGTCAGCACATCGCGGGGCTTGATGACCGACCGGGAGGCTCGCAGCAAGGGCATGGGCGGAGAGGTGATCTGCTACGTATGGTAGCCCGGCGGCAAGGCAGGACGGCAAGATGTCGCGCGTAGGTAGAAGACCGATACCGTATGACGGCAAACTGATGCGGGTGGAAGTGAAGGACCACCGGGTGGTGCTCGTGCGCCTGAAGGACGATCTTGAGAAGGTCCTCGATCTGCCGCAAGCCATAACGGCCAAGGTGGACGACGGCCAGGTGCTCGTACAGCGCGCCTCCGACAGCCGCGAGGACAGGGCGCTTCACGGCCTCACCAGGGCTTTGATAGCCAACGCCGTCGAGGGTCTGGCAAAGGGCTTCGAGAAAGTCCTCGAGGTCTATGGCGTCGGCTTCCGCGTGGCCCAGCAGGCCGAGAGGTTGGTGATGCAGTTGGGGTTCGCTCACCCTGTGGAGGCGCACCCCCCGCAGGGGATCGCGCTTCGGGTGGAGACGTTCACCCCGACGCAGGAGAACAGCTATCTGTCCGCCCGGATCTTCGTGAGCGGGACGGACAAGGTGTTGGTGGGCCAGTTCGCGGCCAAGATCCGGGCCGTGAGGAAGCCCGAGCCCTACAAGGGCAAGGGCATTCGTTACCAGGGCGAATACGTGCGCCGCAAGGCGGGCAAGGCCGCCAAGGCGACGGGCAAGTAAGAACCATGATGGCCACGGCAGCGAAAACCGGGCGGGAGCGGCGCAGGAAGCGGGTGCGCAAGAAGGTCAGCGGGACAGCAGAGCGGCCCCGGCTGAGCGTGTTCCGCAGCCTGAAGCACATCCACGCGCAGTTGATTGACGATACGACCGGCCGGACTCTCTGCGCCGCCAGCAGCCTGGAGGCTGCGCTGCGGCAGGCCCACGGGCGCGGCAACCGGGCCGCGGCCGAGGCGGTGGGCAGGCTGCTCGCTGAGCGAGCGCTTGCCAAGAGTGCCAGCAAGGTCGTCTTCGACCGGGGCGGATACCTGTATCACGGGCGCGTGAAGGCCCTGGCTGAGGGCGCGAGAGCCGGGGGATTGCAGTTATAGGAGGTAGTTGACAGGACATGGTTTTGCCGACGGCGGAACTCGAATTCGAGGAGCGCGTGGCGGCGCTGAACCCGGTCTCCAAGGTGCACAAGGGAGGCAGGACCAGGCGCTGGTGCGCGCTGGTGGTTGTGGGCGACAGGCAAGGCCGCGTGGGCGTGGGCCTTGGGAAATCGGCGGACGTGCCCGAGGCGATAAGGAAAGGGGCGGAGCGAGCCCGCAAGCAGATGATCACGGTGCCGCTTTACAAGACGACTATTCCGCACGAGGTGCAATGCCGCTTCAGCGCGGCGGAGGTACTGCTGCGGCCCGCGGCCGAGGGGACCGGCGTCATCGCCGGCGGCGCAGTGCGGCACGTGGTGGAGGCAGCCGGCATCAGGGATATACTGACGAAGTCGTTGGGCTCTGCAAACCAGGTGAACGTGGCCAAGGCGACGCTGATGGCTCTCGCCCGGCTGCAGACGCCTCTGTCGGTGGCCGAGCGGCGGGGCAAGAAGCCCGAGGACCTGGGCGTTTCGCTGGAGGGGTACCATTATCCGCAGGCAGAGCCGCAGGGAGAACCCGCGGCCGCAGCCCAGGCGCAGGCGAGCGCGGAGAAGAGATCGCAGTGACGAGCCTGCTCAAGATAACCCTGAAGAGGAGCATTCACGGTCGCGGGCGCGATCAGATCCGCACGGCCCGCTCGCTTGGACTCAGCAGGATGAACAAGACCGTAACCCACAGAGACACGCCGCAGATAAGGGGCATGATTCGCAGGATAGCGCACCTTGTTAGCGTCGAGGAAGCGCCCGGCGAAGGGGGCCGGACTTGAGTAGGGCGGAGACGTGGGGTATAATGGATCGTCCAGACTCCGCCGGGCGCGGGGTCTGGCGCTGCGTTTGAGAGGGACATAAAGGATGAAATTGGGACAACTGAGACCCGCATCTGGCAGCAGGAGCCGCCGCAAGCGGGTGGGTCGGGGAATGGCATCGGGCCACGGCAAGACTTCCGGCCGCGGCATGAAAGGGCAGCGAGCAAGGGAAAACATCCGGCCGGGGTTCGAGGGCGGGCAGACGCCCTTGTTCCGGCGCATGAGGAAGAGGCGCGGGATCAGCCAGAGCGCGATGCCCGTCGGCCCGTTTCGGAAGGAATGGGCAGTGGTGAATGTCGGCCGGCTGGGAGTTCTGGAACCGGGGACAACGGTGACGCCGGAACTGCTATTGGAAAAGCGAGTAGTGCGGGATCTGAAGAACGGGCTGCGAGTGCTCGGCGACGGCGAGTTGTCGAAGCCGCTGCATGTTCATGCGCACCACTTCAGCGCGTCGGCGGTGAAGAAGATCGAGGCTGTCGGCGGAACAGCGAACGCGATCGCCAGCGGGCCGGGGGCGAGGTAGGGGTAAAGCGGAGGATGTTCTCGTCGCTCTCATCTTTTTTCGCGGCCTTCAAGTTGCCCGACCTGCGCAAGCGGATCCTGATGATGTTCGGGCTTTTTGCGGTGTTCGTGGCGGGGCTGCACATCCCGGTGCCAAACATTGACCGCCAGGCGATGGAGAACCTGGTGAAACAGGGCGGCGGCCTGTTCGGCCTGCTGGACGTGTTCTCTGGAGGGGCTTTCCGCAAGTTCTCGATCTTCGCGATGAGCATCACCCCTTACATCAATGCTTCGATCATCTTCCAGTTGCTGGGGATCGCCTCCGAGCGCATCAAGCAGTTGTCCAAGGAAGGGGAAGTGGGGCAGCGCAAGATCTCCCAGTACACGCGCTACCTGACCATGGCGCTGGCGATGGTGCAGGCATTCGGGCTCATCACCTGGCTCAGGAGCATGGGGATCGTCAGGGCGATCGGCCTGGGGCAGATGTTCGGGATGGCCGTGACCCTGACGGGCGGCACGGCTTGCCTGATGTGGCTCGCGGAGCGGATCACCGACAAGGGGGTGGGAAACGGGGTGTCGCTGATCATCTTCGCCGGGATCACGGCGACGCTGCCCACCCAGGTAAGAGCAACGTGGGAGGCTTTGCTGGGGCGCAGCCACCAGTGGTATAACGTGGCCTTCCTGATGATTATCTGGACAGGCACGATCATGGCCATCATCTACATGCAGCAGGGGCAGCGCAAGATACCGGTGCAGCACGCGAAGCGCGTGGTGGGCACGCGGGTTTACGGCGGGGCGAGCACGTCTCTTCCGCTGAGGGTGAACAGCGCGGGCGTGATCCCCATCATCTTCGCGCTGAGCATTTCCTTCTTCCCGGCGCAGATAGGCAGGGCTGCGCAGGGCGTGTTGCCGAAAGACTGGGCGCCTTACCTGGAGGATATGATTCGCTTCTTCAGCCCCGCGCTCACCTGGACGGGAACGACGATGTATTTCCTGCTGGTGATCCTGTTCACGTATTTCTACACCGCCGTGGTGATCAACGTGCCGGACTTGGCGGATAACCTGAAGAAGAGCGGCAGTTACATACCCGGCATCAGGCCGGGCAAGCCGACCTCGGACTATCTGGACAAGGTGCTCACGCGCATCACCCTTGCGGGAGCGTTGTTCCTGGGCGTCATTGCGCTGCTGCAATACTTTGTGCCTGGCATAACGGGGGTGCGCACCTTCACCCTGGTGGGCGGGACGAGCCTGCTGATCGTGGTGGGGGTGGCGCTGGAGACGATGCAGCAGATCGAGGCGCACCTGGTGATGCGGCACTACGAGGGGTTCATCAAGTGAGCCGCATCCTGCTCCTGGGCCCGCCCGGCGCGGGCAAGGGAACGCAAGCGGCGGCGCTGGAAAAGCGCTGGGCGGTTCCGCACATATCAACCGGCGACATGCTGCGCGCCCACGTGCGCCGGCAAACCGAACTGGGAAAGCAGGCGCAAAGATACATGCAGGCCGGGGAACTGGTGCCCGACGATCTGATCCTGCGCATGGTGCAGGAGAGGATGAGAGAGGCGGATGCTGCAAGCGGGTTCATCCTGGACGGGTTCCCGCGCACGGAGGCCCAGGCCGATGGGCTGGACAGGATGATGGGCCCGAACGGTAAGATAGAGGCTGCAGTGGACCTGCAGGTGCCGGAAGAGGAGATAGTGCGCAGGCTGTCCGGGAGGCTCGTGTGCCCGAGATGCGAGGCCATTTACCAGGTGGACACCAGGCCGCCGAAAAAGAACGGCATTTGCGATGCGTGCGGGGCGAGCCTGGTTCAGCGCCCGGATGACCGGCCAGAGGCGATCCGGCGGCGGCTGCAAGTCTATCGCGAGCAAACGCAGCCGCTGCTTGACTACTACGCGCGCACGGGCCTGCTGCATGCGGTGGACGGGACAAGGGGCCCGGAGTATGTTGCAGGGGAGATCGAGGCGCTGCTCGGCAGGGCAGAGGGGAAGGCCTGAATGAACCGGGCGCCGGTCGCCGAGCAGGTGCGCCTGAAATCCCCGCAGGACATTGAAAAGATGAGGGCCGCCGGACGCGTGGTTGCGATCGTGCTGCGCCAGGTGGCAGCGGCTGTGCGCCCGGGCGTCACGACCGGGGAACTCGACGAGATGGCAGAGCGGCTGATCACCGAGTTGGGAGCAAAGCCGGCGTTCAAGGGTTATGGCAACTACCCGGCGACGCTGTGCGTGTCGGTGAACGATGAGGTGGTGCACGGCATCCCGGGCGGACGCGTGCTCAACGCCGGGGACATCGCGAGCCTGGACGTAGGGGCGATCGTGGACGGGTTCTACGCCGACGCTGCCAGGACGGTGGCGGTGGGAACGGCGAGCCCGCAGGCCCGGCGGCTGATGCGCGTGACGAGGGAAGCACTCGAACTCGGGATCGCGCAGGCCAGGCCCGGCGCGACGATCGGAGACGTGGCCGCTGCAGTGGAACGTCATGTTGAGAAAAACGGGTACTCGGTGGTGCGGGACCTGTCGGGGCACGGCATCGGGCGCGATATGCATGAATCCCCGCAGGTGCCCAACTTCACATCCGGAGCCTCGCGGCGGCAGTTGAGGTTTGGGATCGAGGCGGGCGTTACCTTCGCCATCGAGCCGATGGTGAACGAGGGCGGCCCCGAGATCGTGAAGGCCGATGACGGCTGGACCTACCGGACGCGCGACGGGTCGTTGTCCGCGCACTTCGAGCACACGATCGCGGTGCAAGAGAGCGGGCCGGAGATACTGACGCGCCTGTGAGGGCGAGCGAACGGAAGTTGCAGGCAGGCCAGGTTAGCCGGAGATAGGCGTTGCCAAAAGAGAAACTGATCGAGGCTGAAGGAGTGGTGACGGAGACCTTGCCGAACGCGATGTTTAGGGTCTTGCTTGACCAGGGGCAGACGGCGCTGGTGCACGCGTCGGGGAAGATACGCATGGCCTACATTCGCATCTTGCCCGGGGACCGCGTGCGGGTCGAGCTTTCGCCCTATGACATGACGCGCGGCCGGATCGTGTGGCGCTACAGATGATCACGGGTGACGGGAAATGAAAGTCAGGTCGAGCGTAAAGAAGATATGCGAGCAGTGCAAGATCGTGCGGCGGCACGGCAAGGTGCGCGTCATCTGCCGGGACCCGAAGCACAAACAGGTGCAGGGGTGAAAGGGTGAAAGCGATGGAAGGAGGGCGGCCTTGGCGAGGATAGCGGGCGTTGATCTGCCGGGAGACAAGAAAGCGGAGATAGCGCTGACCTACATCTACGGCGTGGGCAGGCCGACGAGCCTGAGGATACTGAACCGCGCAGGCGTATCGCCGGGCAAGCGGATGCGCGAGTTGAGCGAGGATGAGATCAGCAGGCTGCGCGACATCCTGGAAAAGGAGCACCGGGTAGAGGGCGAGTTGCGCCGCCAGGTGGCAAGCGACATCCGCCGGCTGACCGAGATCGGCTGCTACCGGGGGGTGCGCCACCGCCGCGGGCTGCCCGTGCGGGGGCAGCGCACGAGCACCAACGCGCGCACGCGCAAGGGCCCGCGCCCACAGGTCGGCGTCAGGCGGCGCGCCAGGCAGCAGGCATAGAAAAGGAGACATGGAGAGAATATGCCAACAAAAAGTGGCAGGGGAAAGCGCAAGGAGCGCCGCGGCGTGGTCGAGGGCCGGGCCTATGTTAAGGCCTCCTTCAACAACACGATCGTGACGATCACCGACCCCAACGGAGAGGTGGTGGCGTCGGCGAGCGCGGGCTCGGTGGGGTTCAAGGGCACGCGCAAGTCAACGCCGTTCGCAGCCCAGATGGCTGCGGAGGCGGCGGCGAAGAAAGCCCTGGATATGGGCATGAGGAGGGTGAACGTGCACGTGAAGGGGCCAGGCAGCGGGCGGGAGACTGCGATTCGCTCGCTGCAAGCGGCAGGGCTTGAGATCATGGTCTTGCGCGACGCGACTGCGATACCGCACAACGGCTGCCGTCCGCGGAAGAAGCGGCGGGTATAGGAGAGAACAGTGGCGCGCTACACGGGACCGGTTTGCCGCCTCTGCCGACGCGAGGGGCGCAAGTTATACCTCAAGGGTGATCGCTGCTACAGCCCCAAGTGCGGGTTCGAGCGCCGGCCGTATCCGCCGGGGCAGCACGGCCAGGCGCGGCGGAAGGTTACCGATTATTCGATGCAGTTGCGCGAGAAGCAGGCGATCCGGCGGTATTACGTGCTGGGCGAAAGGCAGGTTCGCCGCTACTTTCGCATGGCGGAGCGCAGCAAGGGGGTCAAGGGCGAAGCCCTGCTGCAGATAATGGAGAGGCGCCTGGACAGCGCCCTATGCCGCGCGGGGCTGGCGGCCTCGCGCGCCGAGGCGAGGGAGATCGTGTCGCACGGGCACATCATGGTTGACGGGCGGGTTGTCAGCGTGGCGTCGCTGCTGTTGAAGCCGGGCCAGGTGGTGTCCGTGAAGCCTGCGAGCCGCAGCAAGCCGCTCTTCCAGCGGGCTGCGCAGCGCGCCGCCGCGCGCCGGGGAGTGCCGCCCTGGTTGAGTTTCGACGCGGAAGCATTGGAGGCGAGGGTAGTCTCCCTGCCGCGGCGCGACGAGATTGACACCGAGGCAAGGGAACAGTTGGTGGTGGAGTTCTATTCGCGCTGAGGCGCGAAGGATAGCAGGAGTGTTGCGATGGCAGTAACGGCGATGCCTGAGATAACGCCGCACATTGAGCGGCTGGACGATGGCAGCGATGTGCGCTACGCGAAATATGCGGTGGAGCCGCTGGAACGCGGCTACGGAACCACGCTGGGCAATTCGCTGCGCAGGGTGCTGCTGGCCTCGATCCCTGGGGCGGCGATCAGCGCGGTGCGCATCCAGGGCGCGCTGCACGAGTTCTCCACCCTGCCCGGGATGGTGGAGGATGCGACGGAACTGATCTTGAACCTGAAGGAGATCGCGGTGCGCATCGCGCCCGGGGCGCAGGTGATCGAGCCTGTGCTGATGCGCATCCGGAGGCAGGGCAAGGGAGAAGTAACGGCTGCGGACATCGAGGCGCCGCCCGAGATAGAGGTGGTGAACAGGGACCACCACATCGCCACGCTGGACGGCGATGCTGCCTCCCTGGACCTCGAGATGGAGGTGCGCCAGGGGAAAGGCTATGTGCCTGCCGAGGAGCAGGACCGGTCGCAGCAAAGTATCGGAACGATCCCGATGGATGCCATCTTCTCGCCCACCCTGAAGGTCGGCTATCGCGTGGAGCCCACGCGCGTGGGGCGGCGCACGGACTACGACCGCCTGGTGCTGGAGGTGCTGACCAATGGCAGCATTGCCCCGGGGCAGGCGATCAGCGAGGCGGCCAAAATCCTGGACCGCTATTTCCTGTTGTTCTTCGACTTCGCGGAACAGGAACAGCAGCCCGCGCGCGAAGAGAGGGTGCCCGCTGGAGAGGGAGGGCTGCTGGAGATGCGGGTGGAGGACCTGGACCTCTCGGTGCGGGCGCTGAACTGCCTGCGGCGCGAGGGGGTCGCGAACGTCGGCCAGTTGGTGCAGAAGACAGAGGAGGACCTGCTGGCGATGCGCGCCTTCGGGCGCGGCTCGCTGCAGGAAGTGCAGAACCGGCTCGCATCGCTTGGCCTGTCGTTGGCTGAGGTGGGTGTCAAGCAGGAGGCCGAGGGTGCGGGCGGGGCGTAAGGTGCAAAAGCGGTGAGACATCGAAGAGCGAGAACGGGATTAGGCCGCCCCACGGATCAGCGCCTGGCGATGCTCAAGAGCCTCGTGTCGGGGGTGCTGTGGTACGGGGCTATAGAAACCACGCACAGGCGCGCAAAGGTCGCTCAGCCGCTGCTGGAGGAGATGGTGACGCTGGCGCGCGGCGGGGGGGTCGAGGATCGCAGGCGCGCTGCCAGGCTCCTTGCCACCGGCAGCGGGGCGGCGCACACCGGGCGCGGATGGCGAGCGCCCGCGGGCAGGCTGCTGGTCAAGCGCTTGTTCGACGAGATCGGGCCCAGGTATAAGGACCGCAATGGCGGCTACAGCCGCGTCGTGCGCATCGGCAGGCGCCGCGGCGATGCAAGCGAGATGGTGAGGTTGGAACTGGTGGACTTTCCCGCCCGGACCTAGGCGGCCCAGGAAGGGACATGAGCGGCGGGAAGCGCGAAAGAGCGAGAAACATCTGCCTTCTGGTCGAATACGATGGAACTGACTTTGCGGGATTTCAGAGGCAGCCGAGAAAGCGCACCGTCCAGGGAGAACTGGAGCGGTGTCTGCGGCGGCTGCTCGGGCATCCGGTCAAGATCACTGGCGCCGGGAGGACGGATGCCGGGGTTCACGCGCTGGGACAGGTGGCGAATTTCGTCACCGCGAACCCGATCCCGGCGGAGCGGATACCCGCGGCGCTCAATCGGGTGTTGCCTGCGGGCATTTTCGTGCGGGGAGCCTGGCAGGCGCCGGAGCAGTTTCATGCTCGCAAGTCGGCCAAGTGGCGCGCATACCGGTATGCTATACTTATGGGAGTGCCGGGCTCGGCGATCGCGGGCCGGTTCTGTCACATCGAGCCCGGGCTGCTTGGGGTCCGCGCGATGCGGCAGGCAGCGGCATATCTGCGCGGAAGGCAGGACTATGCTTCTTTCGCATCGGGTGCCATCGGGCCGACAGTCAGGACTGTGCGGCGCCTCACGATTCGACAAGAGGGCCGGTTCGTGTTCATCGCCGTGGAGGCAGATGCCTTCCTGCGGCACATGGTGCGCGCGATGGTAGGGGTGCTGCTGCGGGTCGGACGCGGAGAGATGGAGCCGGGCGAAGTTGGTGCGATACTTGGGGCAAGAGACCGCCGCAGGGCTGGGAAGGCAGCGGCCGCGTGCGGGCTCTATCTGATTGGTGTCGGGTACTGAGAGATGCAGAGAACCTACGTTGCGAAACCGGGCGAAGTGGAGAGGCGCTGGCTGCTGCTAGATGCGGCGGGCGTGCCGCTGGGCAGATTGGCGAGCCGGGCGGCGAGCCTGCTGCGCGGCAAGCACAAGGCGATCTTCACGCCGCACGTGGACACCGGCGACCACGTGGTGATTGTGAATGCGGCCCAGGTTCTGCTCACCGGGAACAAGGCCGCGCAGAAGATGTACTACAGGCACTCGGGCTACCCGGGCGGGCTGAAGCAGCGTCCGGCCGGTGAACTGATGGCGAAGAGGCCGGAATACGTCGTCCGGCTTGCGGTGAAGGGAATGCTGCCCAGAACCCCGCTGGGGCGGCAGATGCTCAGAAAACTGAAGGTTTACGCCGGCAATGAGCATCCTCATGCAACGCAGAAGCCTGAGCCGGTAGCTGCAGGCGGGCGAGCAAGGCCTGCGGGCCAGGGAGAGAAGAGTTGAGCGAGGCGACAGCGAGCACAGCGACCACGGAGAGAACTTACGGCACCGGGCGGCGCAAGTGCGCTGTGGCACGGGTTTGGCTGAAGCCCGGTACCGGCCAGATCCGCGTGAACGGGTTGCCGGTGGAGCAATACCTGCCGCGCGCTGCGCTTCAGGAGCGTGTGCGCCAGCCGTTGAAATACGCCGATATGGCCGAGCGCGTGGATGTGGTGGCGACGGCCACCGGGGGCGGGACAACCGGGCAGGCGGATGCGATCCGCCATGGGATTGCGCGCGCCCTGGTGGCGTGGAATGCGGACCTGCGCCAGCCGCTGAAGCGGACGGGGTTCTTGTCGCGCGATGCGCGCGTGAAAGAGCGCAAGAAATACGGCCGGAAAAGAGCGAGAAGAGGGTTCCAGTTCTCGAAGCGCTGATCGCCGGGGTGTGGAATAATCCAGAGAGCGAGGCGCTGTGGTGATCATGAAGGTATTGCGTGCCGCTTGCCTGGTCTGCGCGTTGACTTTGCTGCGCGCGGCACTGGCTCTTCCCTACGAACTATACCAGGTCCAACAGGGCGATACGCTGGAAAGCGTGGCGGCCAAGTTCCGCGTTGCGACCGAGGAAATCTGCCGCCTGAACCAGAAATCGCCGGGCTGCAAACTGGCGGCGGGTGAATCGCTGGCGGTTCCGGCACCGCGCCAGGCCGACACGGCTGCCTACAGGGGAGCGGCCCCGCGCGCGCCGCTCTACTGGCTTGCTGTCGTCAAGGACGGCAGGGCGATCATCCGCAGGCTGCCGGGCCGCGGCGGAGTCCTCTATCGCCCGGCTCCTGGCTCCCCGCTTGCTCTGGTAGGCGAGCGGGGCGACCACTATGGCGTCTTGATGGCCGACGGCAGCAACGGCTGGATAACCAAGCGCTCCGTAACGCTCCAGCCCGTCCCGCTGACGCTCGTTCCGCCGAGCGGACAGGGCAGCGACGTTGTGCGCGAGGCTTTTCGCTACCTGGGCGTGCCTTATCGCTACGGAGGCAGCCTGCCGTACAACACCGACTGTTCTCAGTTCGTGCAGACCGTATTCCTTGCTTTCGGCCTGGCGCTGCCCAGGACTGCTGCGCAGCAGTTTCTCGTCGGGCTGCCCGTCAGCCCGCAGGACCTGCAGCCCGGCGATAGGCTCTATTTCATGGGCGGCAAGGGGAACGTGAACCACACGGGGCTCTACATCGGGGACGCGCTTTTCATCCACGCCTCCAGCATGAGGGGAATGGTCGCCGTGGATTCGCTGGCCGCCGGCTACTACTGGCGGCGCTTCGTGGGAGCCAGGCGGTAGATGCGGCGGGGGACACAGCCCACGCCCTACAGCCCGGGGTGGCACCCCCATACGTCGGGGTGAAACATGGGCAGGATGCCCATGCTACAGAACCCCCTCCGGTTGCCCTTGGAGTAACCCCCTGGTATAATTGCGCGCATGTCCGGCGTTGTCAGAGCTGCTATCGCAGGCTCCACTGGTTACGGGGGCATCGAGTCCGTTCGCCTGTTGAGCTGCCATCCTGGGGCAGCGCTCACATACCTGGGATCGGAGACGTATGCGGGGCGCAGCATCGCGGATGTCTATCCACACCTGGCAGGCATTGAGAAGGCTGTGCCCACACTTCAGCGCTTTGACGCGGCGAAAGCAGCGGAGAGCGCCGACGTCGTGTTCCTGGCCCTGCGAGCGGGGCAGAGCATGGATGTTGTCCCGCAGATGCTGGAGCGTGGGGTGAAGGTGGTTGACTTCAGCCCGGACTTCCGGCTCAAGCGCGCGGACATATATGAGAAGCATTACAAGCAGGAGCACCGGTGCCCGGAGTTGCTGGCGCAGGCGTGCTACGGGCTGCCTGAACTACACCGCGAGGAGATCGCAGGGTGCAGGCTGGTGGCAGCCCCCGGGTGCTACAGCGTGAGCGCAATACTGGCTATCGTCCCGCTGCTGCGGGCGGGCCTCGTCAGCCCGGAGGACATCATCATTGACAGCAAGTCCGGCATCTCCGGCGCAGGCAGGACGGCGCTGGAGTTGCCATACCATTTTCCCGAGGCGAATGAGGATGTTACCGCCTACCAGGTTACGACTCACCGCCACACGCCGGAGATGGAGCAGGAGATCGGGGCGGCGACCGGCAAGGACGTGCGGGTGACGTTCACGCCGCACCTGACCCCCATGACGCGCGGAATCTTCACTGCGGTCTATGCGCGCATGACGGGTGCGCATTCAACAGAGAAACTGGTCGAGGCAATGCGGGAGGCATATCGCGACGAGCCGTTCGTTCGCGTGCTGGGCGCGGATGCCGTCCCGCGAACGAAGGCAACGATCGGGAGCAACTGGTGCCACCTGACGGCGCGCGCGGATCAGCGCACGGGGCGCGCGGTCGCGCTTTCTGCGATTGACAATCTCGGCAAGGGGCTGGCAGGGGTCGCTGTCCAGTGCATGAATATCATGTTCGGGCTGCCCGAGACCACGGGGCTGGAAATGCCAGGGGCTTATCCATGACGGCTGGCTCTGCTGAAGAATTGCTGTGGCGAACGGTTGACGGCGGCGTCTGCGCGCCTCAGGGATTCCAGGCTGCGGGCGTGCGCTGCGGGATCAAGAACAAGGGGCGGGACCTTGCGATCGTGCTCAGCGAACGGCCTGCAACCGTGGTCGGCGCTTTCACGACGAACCGCGTGAAGGCGGCTCATGTCTCTCTTTGTCAGCAGCGAGTCGCAGGACGGAGGGCTCGCGCTGTTGTCATCAACAGCGGAAATGCAAACTGCCTGACGGGCGAGCAAGGGCGCAGGAATGCCGAGAGGATGGTGGAGATAGCGTCCGAGGCTTTGGGCCTGCAGGCGCAAGATGTGCTGGTGGCATCCACCGGCCTGATCGGCGTGCAACTGCCGATGGAAAGCATCGAGAAAGGGATCAAGGCGGCGGCGGCATCGCTCAGCAGGACCGGCGGCCCGTCGGCGGCGCGCGCCATAATGACAACCGACACGAAGCCCAAGGAGATGTCGGTCGAATTCGCGGTGGAAGACAAGGTTGTTCGCCTGGGGGCGATGGCCAAGGGAGCGGGGATGATCTGCCCGCACATGGCCACGATGATCTGCATTCTGACGACCGATGGAGATTTGGAGGCAGAGGCCATCGAACTATCGCTGCGCTGGGCGGTTGACCGGTCTTTCAACTGCATCAGCGTTGACGGGGACATGAGCACCAATGATACGGTTCTCATCTTCGCCAATGGCGCGAGCGGCGTTCGGCTGCACAAGCAAGAGCACTTGCAGCGCTTTCAGCAGGCGCTCGATCACGTTACCCTGCGCATGGCGCAGGCCATCGTGCAGGACGGCGAAGGCGCTACGAAGATGATGGAGATACGCGTTGCCGGCGCGCGCGAGTATGCGGACGCGCATCGCATAGCGCTGACGATCGCAAACTCGCTGCTGGTGAAGACGGCGCTTTTTGGAGCCGATCCCAACTGGGGGCGCTTCATCGCGGCCGCGGGCAGGGCGGGGGTGGAGATCGAACCCGGGTTGATTGACCTGTTCTTCGGGGACGTGCAGGTGGTGCGCGCCGGAGACGGCTTGCCCTACGACGAAGAGGCTGCCCGCCAGGCGCTGATGGGGCCGGCGGTGAAGGTGGAAATGGTCTTGCACCTTGGGCCGCACGCGGCGACGGCATTCACCTGCGATCTGACGCCCAAATACGTGCGGTTCAATTCTGCTTATACTACGTAATCAGGTGGGGACCGAACGATGACCGAGAAATCTCTGCGAGAGCGCGCGCAAACGCTTGCCGAAGCGCTGCCGTATCTGCACAAGTATCAGGGCCGTGCGGTGGTCGTGAAATACGGCGGCAGCGTGATGCTGGATGCGGAACTGCAGGCGAGCGTGCTTCGAGACGTGGTCCTGCTGGGCTACGTTGGCATATCCACCATCCTCGTTCACGGCGGCGGGCCGGAGATCTCGGAGATGATGCGCCGCCTGGGGCGGGAGCCGAAGGTGGTGAACGGCCTTCGCGTAACCGACGAAGAGACGATGCGCATCGCGCAGATGGTCCTGGTGGGGCGCATCAACCAGGAGATAGTCTCGGCTATCAATCAGCAGGGCGGAAAGGCCGTCGGGCTGAGCGGCAAGGACGGCAACCTGCTGATAGCGAGCAAGAAGGAAGGGCCTGTTGACCTGGGGCTGGTGGGCCAGGTGGAGGAGGTAAGCACCGACATCCTGGACACCCTCGTGCGCGCCGGGTATATTCCCGTGGTTGCGCCGATCGCCATTGGGCGGCAGGGAGAGACGTTCAACGTGAACGCCGATCACGCTGCCGGGCGGCTGGCGGCGGCGGTGAAAGCGGCGAAGTTGATCGTGCTGAGCGATGTGCCGGGCATTCTGCGCGACCGGAGCGATGAGTCCACGCTGGTATCCGCGCTGACAGCGGCCGAAGCGCAGGCCCTGATTGACCAGGGGATCATCGAGTCAGGGATGCTGCCCAAGGTGCAGGGGTGCCTGGAGGCGATACGCTCCGGGGTGGAGCGCTGCCACCTGATTGACGGCAGGCTGCCACATGCGATACTAATGGAGTTGCTGACCGATGCTGGCATCGGGACGATGATCACTGCATGACGCAAGAGGTGTTGTGCCATGCCCGTGTATGAATATGCCTGCCAGGACTGCCGGCGTAGGTTCTCGTGGCTGGTGGGAGTGGTGGCGGGGACAAAGGAGCCCACCTGCCCCAAGTGCGGCAGCGCCAGGCTGAAGAAACTGGTGTCGCGCGTGGCGAGCATTCGCTCGGAGGAGGAAACCTTCGAGCGGCTGGAGGACGAAGCCGCCGATCTGGAGGAGGGCGATAGCCCGCAGGCGGCCAGGCGCTTCGCGCGCCGCATGGGCGACGAGTTTGGCGATGAAATGGGGGAGGGCCTGGAGGACGAGATGGAATCCGCCCTGGAAGAGGACGAGGAAAGCAGCGAGAGCGAGGAAGATGAAGAATACTGACAAGGCTGCCAATCGGGGAAATCCGGTCGCGGCCGGCCTTTCACTCGACGAAGCGCGGGACCTGGAGCAAGCCCATCTTTTCGGGGTCTATACGACCATCCGCCAGCCGATGGTGATCGAGAGGGGGGAGGACGAGTACCTGGTTGACACGGAAGGCCGGCGCTACCTGGATCTTGTGAGCGGAGGGAGGGCGGTTACGACGCTGGGGCACTGCCCCGAGCGTGTGGTGCGGGCCTTGTGCGAGCAGGCTGCGACCCTTGTGCACGTCAGCAATGACTTCTACACGTCGCCGCAGTTGGTCTTGGCAAAGGAGTTGACGGCGCAGTTCCCAGGCAGCCGTGTTTTTTTCTGCAACAGCGGCGCCGAGGCAAATGAGGCCGCGATAAAACTGGCGCGCAAGCACGCGCGCGCCCGCGGGTTGGACGACAAGTTCGAGATCGTAACGGCGCTGGACTCGTTCCACGGCAGGACGCTTGCAGCCTTGACCGCGACGGGGCAGCCGAAATACCAGAAAGGGTTTGAGCCTCTGGTGCCGGGTTTCAAGTATATCAAGTTCAATGATGGCGAGGGCCTGCAGGCGGCAGTTGGTGAAAGGACGTGCGCCGTGATGCTTGAGCCGGTGCTGGGCGAGGCGGGCGTTTTTCCGGCGACGCAGGAATTCATGAGGGCGGCGCGCGAGTGCTGCGAACGCGTGGGGGCCCTGTTGATTCTTGACGAAGTGCAGACCGGAATGGGCCGCACGGGGAAAATGTTCGCCTGGCAGCATTACGATGTGCGGCCCGACATAATGACCCTCGCGAAGGGCCTTGGGGCAGGCTTCCCGATAGGCGCCATGCTGGCAGATGAAAAGATAGCATCGAGTTTTGGGCCTGGAGACCACGCCTCGACCTTCGGGGGAGGCCCGCTGGCCTGCGCAACGGCATTGGCAGCGCTGCGGATGCTGATCGAGGAAAAATTCGTCGAGAAAGCAGCGGAACTTGGCGTCCATCTTGCGCGGCGGCTGGAAGAGATGGGTGGCCTGCCGATTGTGTCGGAAACACGGTGCATCGGCCTGATGGCCGGCATCTCTCTTGCGCACCCCTCTGCGGGTGTAGTCAGGGAAACCTGTCGGAAGGCAGGGGTCCTGATAGCCAGCGTGGGCGACAGCATCCTGCGCATTCTTCCGCCGCTGACCATCCGGGCCGGCAAGTTGGACGAGGGCCTGCGTGTTGTCGCTGATGCCTTGGGGCAGCAAGCCTAGAAGTGATTTCATGACCGCTTATGGGATTCTTCGCTTCGCTCAGAATGATAGATGAGATGCCCTATTTCAGGGCGTCTGTCACCCTGAGCGCAGCGAAGGGTCCCACTCCAGAGAGTTTTGAGATGCGCTCTAGCACTTGGTAGCCGCGCAGACTAATGTCAGATACCTTGCTTCTATTGATCCTCGTTGCTTTGAATCTTGCCATGGCGAGCGGGCTTGCCTTCGCGCGGCTCCGCGCGGTGGGCTGGCCCGCGAGGCGGGTGTGGACCATGTTGGCCGAGATATGGGCCTTTTTCGCAGTGATGGTTGCGGGCTGCTGGTGGGCGTCGGGCCGGATGGGCGGCGGAGCAAGCCGGGGCGGGGTCGGGTTCGAGTTGGACAATATGGCGGAGCGGTTTTCGTCGTTGGGAGCTGGAGAGAAGGTAGCCCTCGTAGCGCTGGCGGTCGGGGCGGTGGCCCTGTTCGCTCACATGATGGCGTCTCTCAACAAGGGAATGCGCAAGGGGCCGCAGTAGAAGTGCACGGCGTCCGGAAATTGCGGAGGGTGTGATGCCGAATCGCGATGTGCTTTCTATCCTGGACCTTTCGCGCGCCGACGTGCGCCGGGTCTTCGAGCGCGCCGCAGAGATGAAGGCGGAACGCTCGAGCCAGACGAGCGCACAAGCCGGCCGCCCGCTTGCCGGCAAGAGCGTGGCGATGATATTCGAGAAGCCTTCGCTGCGCACGCGCGTAACGTTCGAGGTGGCGATCTCGGAACTGGGAGGCCACCCGATCTACCTATCGTCCCAGGATATCCAGATGGGGAAGAGGGAGCCGGTCGCCGATGTCGCGATGAACCTGGAGCGATGGGTGCACGGGATAATCGCGCGCACATTCTCGCACGAGACGCTCGTGGAACTGGCTGAGCACGCATCGGTTCCCGTGATCAACGCGCTGAGCGACCGCGAGCACCCGTGCCAGGCCCTGGCCGACGTGTTCACGATACAGGAGCGAAAAGGGAATCTGCGCGGCCTGCGCCTGGCCTATGTCGGCGATGGGTGCAACACCTGCCACTCGCTGATGCTGTTGTGCCCGAAGGTGGGAATGAACGTCGCCGTTGCCGCGCCAAAAGGATATGAGCCGGCGGCGGGCATCGTCGCCGCAGCCCGCAGCGAGGCAGCGCAGGCGGGAACGGTGGTGGAGGTAAGCGACGATCCGAAGCAGGCCGTTTCCCAGGCGGATGTCGTATATACCGATGTCTGGGCGAGCATGGGCCTGGAGCAGGAGAGGGAGAAGCGGCTGAAGGTCTTCCCGCCTTACCAGGTGAACGCGGAACTGCTGCGTCATGCGAAGCCCGATGCGATCGTGATGCACTGCCTGCCCGCGCACTGCGGCGAGGAAATTGCAGCGGACGTTCTATACGGGCCGCAGTCGGCGGTGCTCGACGAGGCGGAGAACAGGCTGCACGCGCAGAAGGGCCTGCTGAGTTTCATTTACGGGCAAGGAGATTGAGAAATGGCCAAGGTGGTGCTGGGCTATTCCGGGGGCCTCGATACATCGGTTGCCATCCGCTGGCTGCAGGAGGTTCGCGGCCTCGATGTTATTGCGGTGAGCGCGGATGTCGGCGAGGAAGGCGATTACGAGGCGATCCGCCGCAAGGCGCTCAAGATCGGGGCGGTGAAGGCGATCGTCGTTGACGCCAAGGAGGAGTTCGCCAGGGATTACGTATGGCGCGCGCTGAAGGCGAATGCCCTTTACGAGGGGCGCTACCAGGTCTCGACGGCGCTGGCGCGGCCGCTTCAGGCGAAGATCGTCGGCGAGATCGCGCGCAGGGAAGGAGCGAGCGCTGTTGCGCACGGCTGCACCGGAAAGGGAAACGACCAGGTGCGCTTCGACGTATCGTTCGGGATCCTGTTCCCGGAACTTGAGGTCATCGCCCCATTCCGCGAGTGGAACGTTAGCCGGGAGGAGGAGATCGAGTGGGCGCGGCGGCGTCGGATTCCGGTTCCTGTGACGAAGAAGAGCCCTTACAGCACGGACGTCAACCTGTGGGGGAGGTCTATCGAATGCGGCGTGCTGGAGGACCCGGCTGCGGAGCCGCCTGAGGACGTTTTCCTGTGGACGAAGGATCCGGCAAAGGCCCCGAGCAAATCGTCCTATGTCAAGATAACATTCGAGTCCGGCGTGCCCGTTGCGCTGGACGGCAAGCGGCTTTCGGCGGCAAGGCTGATTGAGCGGCTGAACGCTGTCGCGGGCGCAAATGGCGTCGGGCGCATTGACATGATCGAGAACCGCCTTGTCGGGTTCAAGTCGCGCGAGGTCTATGAGGCCCCCGCTGCGACGGTTTTGCTGACGGCGCACCGGGACCTCGAGGCCTTGACGATCGAACGCGACCTGGCGCATTACAAGCAACTGGTTGAGGTGAAATACGCCGAACTGATCTACTACGGCCTGTGGTTCAGCCCGCTGCGCGAGGCGCTCGATGCTTTCATCGAGAGCACGCAGAAAAACGTAACCGGCACGGTTACTGTCAAACTGCACAAGGGCTCGTGCACGGCGGTGGGCAGGGAATCGCCGGTTTCGCAGTATCGGCGCGAGGTGGCTACCTACGGGCCTACGCCCGCCGTAGGGCTACGGGACGTAGGCGGGCCGGGCGCGACCTTCGATCCGTCGGCGAGCAAGGGGTTCATCGAGATATGGGGCCTGCCCGCGCGCATCGCTGCGCGCCAGTCCGCCAGCCGGCGGACGAAATCCGCCGATTGGCGGACAAAGGGGAAGAAGAAATGAGAATGTGGGGTGGGCGCTTTCGCAAGGAACCCGATCCGACCTTCGTCAAGTTCACGTCTTCACTGCCGTTCGATTGGCGCTTGTGGAGGCAGGATGTGCGCGGAAGCATCGCTCACGCCAACATGCTGGGCAGGCAGGGGATCATCCCCAAGGCCGAGGCCGGGAAGATCGTGCGTGGGCTGAAGGCTATCTATCGCGACCTTGAGAACGAAGAGAAGAAGCACGGGAAGCCTGCCCTTGATCCTGCGTCGGAGGATATTCACACCGAGATCGAGCGCAGCCTCAGGCTGAAAGTTGGCGACCTTGCGGGCAAACTGCGCACCGGAAGAAGCCGCAATGACCAGGTGGCGCTCGACCTGAGGCTGTTCCTCGCCGATGAGATACCGCGCCTGCTTGCCGGCACAGCGGACTTGCAAGCGGCGCTGCTCAAACGCGCCGAAGAGCACCTCAACGCGAAGCCGCCGACTGTCGTGCCCGGTTACACACACGGGCAGTTGGCGGAACCGGTGCTGCTGTCACATCACCTGCTGGCATACTTCTGGAAGTTGCAGCGAGACCGCGAGCGGTTTTCCGACTGCATGAAGCGCGTGCGCGTGTCGCCCCTGGGTGCGGCGGCGATTGCTGGGACATCGCTTCCCATCCGGCCCGATTTGGTGGCGAAGGAGTTGGGCTTCGCGGGAACGTTCGAGAACAGCATGGACGCTGTCTCGGACCGCGATTTCGCGCTTGACTTCCTCGCAGAGTGCGCGATCGCAATGCTTCACCTTTCGAGCATGGCGGAATCGCTGATACAGTGGGCTGGGCCTGATCCCAAGTCGGCGCTCGTTGTGTTTGATGACGCATGGTCCAGCGGGTCGAGCATCATGCCCCACAAGCGAAACCCGGATGGGGCGGAACTGATCAGCGCGAAGGCGGGCCGCGCGGTCGGCAACTTCGATCGGCTGATGGGCGCGCTGAAGGGTCTCTCTCATCCTGGCTACGAGTTGGACCTGCAGGAAGACAAGGAAGCGGTCTTCGATTCGCTCGACACGCTGAACGATAGCCTGGCGGTCATGATAGGCATCATCTCGACGGCAACATTCCGGCCCGAACGGATGCGCGAGGTGTTGGAGAAGGAATCGTGGATGTGGGGAGCAACCGAGGCGGCGGAGTATCTTGTCAAGAAGGGATTGCCGTTCGCCAGGGCGCACGAGGTGGTCGGCAAGGTGGTGGCCTATTGCGAGAAGGCGGGTAAGTCGCTGCGCGACCTCGGGCTGCGCGACTGGCAGCGCTTCTGCCCGCCTGCGTCCGCCAACCGGCGGACTATGGCGGGCGTAGGCCCGCGATTTGGCGAGGATCTGCTTGAGCGCCTGACGCTCGACAGGTGCGTTGCCTCCAAGGCGTCCCCGGGAGGCACCGCGCCGCAGCGCGTGCGCCAGCAACTGCGCCGAGCCAAGCGCTTGCTAAGCAGCCAGGCGTCCTGATCGCGGTCAATCCAGCAGGAGGAGGCCGTAGTAGTTGGGCCGCTGCTTGCGAGAGGTAACGACCTCGATGGGGAGGCCGTGAGCGCGGGCGGTTGCATAGACATCAATGCCGCAGGCCTCCATCGAGGGCCTGGCCTGCCTGGGATGCAGGCATTCCTTCAGGTTGCACTCGTCGCAATGGCGACAGGGGCCGACCGCCATCGCGAAAGCCTTGTAGAAGCCGGCGAGGAAGGCTTCTCTCTCCATGTCCGGCATCAGGTCGTGGAGCGCTGCGCCATCTGCGTGGTGCACGAGGAGCGCGTGTTCGAATCCGTCGAGAAGAACGCGAGTCTGCTGCGGAGTCGGCGAGTGAGGCGGACATGTCAATCGCGCGCCATATCCGCCGCACCCGTATTGACATTTGAGCCGCACCCATTCGGCCGTGACTACCGACTTGGGCGAGATTGACTTCATGTGTTTCGCGCCTCTCTTCTTCGCGAAGGCGGAAAGGGAAGAAATGACTTCTTTCACGGCAGGCTCTCCTTCCGGGGGCCAATCTTCTGCACAGGAAGGCGAGCGCCCTTCAGGCCTTCGCCCGCTGCAGGGCTCCGGCCTGCAGGCAGGCGTTCTTTATCTGGTGGCAACTCCGATCGGGAACCTGGAGGACATCACTCTGCGGGCGCTGCGGACGCTGCGGGAAGTTGACGCGATCGCTGCCGAGGACACGCGCGTTACGCTGAAACTGCTGAGCCGCTACGGGATAAGCAAGCCGCTGTTCAGTTACCACCGGCACAGCAAGCCGGGCGCGCTGCGAAAGATATTGTCGCTTCTGCGAGAAGGGAAGAACGTGGCGCTCGTGTGCGATGCGGGCACGCCGGGGATATCAGACCCTGGGGAGGAAGTGGTTCAAGCGTGCGTCCGCGAAGGCCTGCAGGTTGCTGCGATTCCGGGGCCTTCGGCGCTGATCTCTGCCCTGTCGGTTGCGGGGCTGCCAACGAGCGGCTTCATATTCACAGGGTTCTTGCCCAGGCGCGCGTCCGAAAGGCGCACGGTAATCAGCGAACTTGCCCGCGTCCGGAAAACGCTCGTTTTCTTCGAAGCGCCGCACCGCCTGCTGGCTTGCCTGAAGGACATGATCCAGGTGCTCGGCGACCGGCAGGCGGCGGCCGCGCGCGAGTTGACGAAGAAGTTCGAGGAGATCATTCGAGGGCCGCTGTCAAATATCATCAAGCATTTCGAGGCGACGAGGCCGCGCGGCGAGGTCGTCATCATGGTCGCCGGGGCCGAGCAGCCTACACCGCGCGGTGACGAATCGCCTGGGGCTCGAATTAGCGACGCGCTTGCGATGGCGCGCAGTTTGCGCGCGTCGGGGAGATCCACGCGCAGCGCCGCGATGGAGGCGGCAGAGGATTCCGGCCTGCCCTGGCGCCAAATTTACCGCGCGCTGCTGTCCGAGTGAGGCCCGCTCAGCGCCTTGACTGCCTGACGATGAGGCCCGCAGCGACGGATAATCCCATAACATTGGGAGCCCAGGCTGCCGCCCAGGGAGGAACGACCCGCCCCTCTGCAAGCGCGCCGAGGTAGCTCCAGATCACGTAGTACACAAAGATCACCAGCAGGCTGAGCCCAAACCCCCAGGCGCGGCTGCTGCGCTGCGGCCGGATGGCCAGGGGCGCTGCCAGCAGCGCAAATACCAGGCTCGCGAACGGAACCGCGATCTTGTTGTGAAGCTCAACGAGCATCTCCGTGACCTGCGCGGTCGGCGCGCCCGATGCCTTCAGCCGCGCGATCATGGCGCGCAGTTCGCGCCAGGTCATCTCGGCGGCCTTGCGCTGCCGCTGTGCAATCTCTTGCGGCGTGCTGCGAAAATCCATTTCGATGCCCCTCTTGCCGAAGGACACCGTGGGCTTCATCTCGTTGAGCGGGAACATCATCTTCCCGTCATAGAAACGCCAGGTGCGGCCCTGCCAGCGCGCGGACTCTGCCGACACCACCATTCTCGGGCGGCCCGGTTCTCCGACTATGAGGATCAGGTCGCGCATCGTTCCTTCGCGCACGTTCAGGCGGGCAGCGTGAAGAAGGCTCACCAGCCGCCCGTTCCGGTAGCCTAGAAGCACCACTCCCTGCGAATCTGTCTGCGCCTCGCCTGCGGCAGCGAGTATCCGCTGGGAAGCCGACTCTGCAGCAGGCGACACTGTCTCGTCGAATGTCAATGTTACAAGGCTGACAACCAGGCCGGCAAATGCGAAGGGCACCATCAGGCGCGCGAAACTAACACCGCCCGCGGCCATCGCCACGGTCTCCTGCTCCCCCGACAACCTGCTCAGCGAAAGAAGCCCTCCCAGAAGCATCGCCATCGGAAACGTGAACCTCATGAACCAGGGCATCGAGAATACCAGCAGTTTGGCGGCCTCCCACAGCCCGAGGCGGCCCTGCGCCAGGAGTTCTGTGAGCCTGAAAAGAACGTTGGCCGCCAAAAATACAATTGTAAAGGCGGCCACCCCGAACAGGAACGGCCATACCAACTCGCGCAGAAGATAGCGATCCAGGAGTTTCACGGTCGCTTCAGATCTCGAATTCCTCGCCCAGGTAGAAGCGCCGCGCGATGGGGTCGTCGGGCAGCGCGCGCGATGGGCCGGCGGTCAGGATTTTGCCGTCGGAGATGATGTAAGCGCGATCGGTTACGGCGAGCGTGTCGCGCACATTGTGATCGGTAACCAGGAGGCCTATGCCGCGCTCTTTCAACGAGGTCATGATCTGCTTCAACTCGCTCACAGTGATTGGGTCAACGCCGGTGAACGGCTCGTCGAGCAGCATGAAGGAGGGCTGCATCACCAGGGCGCGCGCTATCTCCACTCGCCGCCGTTCCCCGCCTGAGAGCACGATGCCCGGCTGCTGCCGGATGTGCCCGATGTGCATTTCGCCGATGGCTTTCTCCGTGCGCTCGTGCTGCTCGGTGCGGGTTATGGGCTGCATCTGGAGGATGGCCATCAGGTTCTGTTCGACCGTGAGATTCCTGAAGATGGAGGGCTCTTGCGGCAGATAGCCCATGCCCATGCGCGCGCGCCGGTACATCGGCACCCTGGTAACATCCTGCCCGTCCAGCCATACGCGCCCCCCGTTCGGCTTGACCAGCCCAACGCACATGTAGAAAGTCGTCGTCTTGCCGGCCCCGTTGGGCCCCAGCAGCCCGACGATTTCCCCGCGCGAGACATCCACGCTCAGGCCGTCAACCACGCGGCGGCGATTGTAGATCTTGGTCAGGCCTTCCGCTCGCAGCCTCTCCACCACCATTTACTTGCTCGCCTGTGCCCCGGCTTTTTCCGGCATCGTTATCTTGAGCACCGCTGGTTCCAGCCGGAACCGATCCTCATCCAGCCAAAACTGGGCGCGCTGCGATGTGAGGTCCCATGTCCGCTCGCGTTCGACCTCCACGAGCGTGCCCTTCACATTGCCGGAGAGGACAAGCCTTCGTTCGTTCACGACATAGAGGGCCTCATCGCTCGTCGCATCGAAGCGCTGCTCGCCGCCTTCCTTGGTCTTGCGCGACCCCTTGATGACGACGGGGGAACCAGTAAGCCGCACCTGCTCGTAGCCTTCCTTGCTCTCGGGCGCGATCATCTCCTGCCCCTTGACCATCATGTCTTCGCTGGTAAGAGTCACCCCGCCGCTCGCCGTCACTATATACCTGCCCGGGTTCTGAGGGTCGGGCTGCCGCTCGACTACTTTGGCTTCTACTTTGATGGTGCGCACTGCAGGCTTGGCCGCTTTCGCCGGCTGCTGCGGCGCGCTCGCCGCGAGCGCGCAAATAAGTGAAAGCGCCGTAACTCCGCACGTAGTAACGCGAACGTTCATATTCCTCACCGTCCTCTCCTCACTCCGTGTTTTCCTGGCACCTTCTGGACGATCGTCAGCCTGGCCGGGCTGCCGAGCAGGCGCGCGCGCTTGAGCGCTGTGTCTCCAACCAGTTCTGCGCCTTCCGCCCGCCACTCCTTGCGCCAGAAGCGAACATTGCCCCACGCCTTCAACTCCTTCTTTTCGTAATCCCAGCGGGCGCGGTCAGCGCGAAAAGAGTAGCCGCTCGCCTGCGACCGGCCCTCCACCCCTCCCTCCAGCAGTACGGCCTTCTTCGCGTAGTCAACTGACAGCGCGCCGGCTTGCGCCTTCAAGCCCTCTTTGCCATCCTCGTAGAAAGTGAAGCGCGGGTGGCTCATGCGCCCAACCTTCGATTTCTCATCAACCTCGACCGACTCTGCCGTTGCCTGCAGCAGCGGCTGCCCTTTTTCGTCCGACAGGCTCAATGCCGGGTGATCTTGCCTGAGGCGCGTGGGAATCAGCGCGCTCTTCTCGGGCCGCGGCTGCCGCGCGGCTGCCTTTTGCCTGGTCTCAACCGACCGGCGCGGCCCGCAGCCGGGCAACAGGAAGGCCAGGCAGAGGTTCACCACGAGCAGCCCCGGCGCTTTTCCGCGCCATTGCTCCAGGATATTCACCTTGGCAGCCTCGGCATGATCCAGAACCACGGTGCAGCGGCAGCCAAGACGAACGCTGCCGCCGCAGGCAACAGTTCTCCGGCCCACTTCCTTTTTCCCGCCCATTCTCCCGTGCCGAGGCACAGAAGCATCGCCCAGACCGGCAGCGCCGGGAACAGATAGCGCGCCTGTGCCTGAAAAAAGTGCATGTTGAACCTGATGAACAGCACCACCTGCAGCAGGCCGGCGAAGCCGAGAAGCAGAACGGCCTGCCGCTGCTGCAACTCCAGCCTGCGCCAGCCGGTCAAGAAATTCATCGTCCCGGCTGCGCTGAATGCGCACAGCACGCCAAGGAGAATATAGATTCGCGTCGGCATGAACAAATTCATGTTTCCGAACACGCCCCAGAAACTGGCGAATGTCCACCCTGCAACAAAAGCCATATACCCCGTCAGCCCGATGCCGCGATCGAAGAAATACTGCGGCTTGGGGCTCCCGCGAAAAGCACCCAAAAACACGCGCATTGCAAGCGGGTCGCCGTAGAGCGCCTGGTTGCGGACAAGCCACCACCCTCCCACCACAACTGCGACGCCGGTCAGCCAGCAAAGGTTCACGAGCATCGGCCTCCACGCCGGGCCCTGTGCGCGGTTGTGATAGAGGAAGATTGCCAGCCAGGCGATTGCGATCAGGGGGACGGTGCCCGATTTCGTCAGCCAACCCAGCCCGACGAGCCCCCCCGCGACCGCAGCGCGCGGCGCGTTCCATCCGCGCGCGATGCCTCGCGCGCACACGACCAGAGTCCAACCGGCGAGGACCTCCCCCAGAATGTCGTTCGTAACGCTCGCGCAGAGCGCAACGTGCATGGGCAAGAAAGCAACCAGGGCGGCAGACGCAATCGAGAGAGAGGGTCGCCTGGGGAACACCTCGCGCATCAGCGCGAACGCGGCCCATATCACGCCAAGCCCCAGCACGATATTCACCCACCGGACCGTCTTGTAGTGGTTCGCAGGGCTGCTCATGAGATACGCCGGGGCGGCAAGCGCATAGAAAAGGGGCGGCTGATGGAATTCGTAACTGCCTTCTCCCGGCCTGAAAACCGGCAGGCTTCTGTGCTCCACCAGGTGGGCGACGTATGGCAGGTGCGCGGACTCGTCAGGCGCTTGGCCGAACGGCGTGAAGTGCGCATACCATCCCGCGAGCACCAGGTAAACCGCGCCGACGGGTATCAGCCAGGCATACAGCCTGAGATCACTTGCTTGCTTGTCGGACCTCGAAGACGACATATCCCGGGCTCTCCGCAATAGGCTTCATCAGCCCCTGCGCGATGGACTGCCTGAGCAACCTCGACAGAGGCTGCTCGCCCTCGCGCACCGCATCCAGAAATGAGCGAGTCATCAGCACATGCGTAACCTTGTAATGGCGGTATGCTTGCATCAATTGGCGCGCGTCGGCCAGCCGGTCGTAACGCAGCATCTCGTGATGGTGGTTCCCCCACATATAGTCGCGATCAAAGTAAAAGCCGCGCGTCTCGCCGTATATGATAACCTTTGCGTTTTGCGCCAGCGAGTTCACCTTCTCGGCCATCGGATACACGCGCAGGGTTCGGGCCAGGTAATGGCTCTCTTTTTCCAGGCCCAATGCAGCGGGATACGAGTCCACAAGGCCCAGCCCCAGGCCGAAAGCGGCCCACAGTCCTGCCCCGACGTATGCCAGGCCGACCACCATGCCTGTTCCTGCCCGGGCTGCCTTATCCGCTCCCAGGCCCGCCAGCACGCAGAGGACTGCGCCGATCGGCAGCACATAGCGGATATGCTGGCTCATCCAGAACCAGGCCACCAGCGAAAGCGCGCAGTAAGTCAGCAGCACCTTCTCGTCCCGCTTCAGGCGGCTGAGCCACGCCAGCGGCACCATTGCCAGCAGCAGGGCCCCAAGGGATTGGGTGAGCATCGTGAACGCTAGACCGGGCAGGTCCGAGAACCTGTTGCCGTGCATCGTCAGGTTCCACGGAAGGAGCAGGAAGGCAAATGGCCCCCGCCCCATGCCGAAGGAGAGTTGCTCTCGGCTATACTGCGCCGCAGCAGATGCGCTCCAGTATTTCCCTCCGAAGACATGGTAGAAGAACGGATAGACGGGATTGCCCGTCCACACCGCACTCTTGATATACCAGGGTGATGCAATCGCGAGCGCAACGGCCAGCAACTGCGCGGCATTCGCGAGCCGCTTGCCCTTGGCGCTCTCGATGGCGGTTGCCAGGGCCAGGAAAGCGATCAGCACGAGAGCGGTCATCTTGCAGCCGGCAGCGAAGCCAGCGAGGGCCCCGCACGTCAGCAGCCATCCCTTGCCGCCGTCGCGGCGCCAGTGCAGGAAAGCGCCGAGCGACAGCACAGTGTATAGCGATGCCGCCAGGTCATTGCCAGCCACCGTGGCTTCCCATGCCGCCAGAGGGATGCAAGCGAGACAGCACGCTGCCAGCAGCCCTGCTCTCCGTCCGGCCATCTGCCGCGCGATGAAGTAAGCGGCGGCAGCGGTCAGGCAGCCTGCCAGCCAGTGCATCAGTTTGGCAAGGCGCGCCCCATGCAGCATCAGGCCCACGGTGTAGAGCATCTCCCAGGTGAACGGGAAGTTCGAGTGGCTCATCCAGCCGATGTAGTGAATGCTCCCGGCGCGAACGTATATCTTTGGCACGGCCAGGTGATATGAAAGGCCGTCCCAGTCGGTCCCGCTGGGGGGAGCGAGCGCGGCCAGCAGCGACAACAGCGCAATGCCCGAAAGGCAGAAGCCTGCCGCCCAGATCACCGCTCGCGGCGTCTGTGGCTGGCTTTCCCTGGCTGCGCTGGACTCAGGTGCTGGGGCTTTTCCGCGCCCGGCGAGATAACATGCGAGCATCAAGCCGATGATCGCAAGCACCACCGGCAGCCGAAGCAACCCCAGCAGGCCGACGGCGAGGACTGCGTAGGCGAGTATGCCCAGCCCTACTGCTGTGGCATAGACGAACCGTTCCCACCGGCTCTGCCATCCCGTCAGCCTGGCGAGCAGGCAAGCGCCTGCTCCATGGGCTGCCGCAGCGATCACCGCAACCAGGGCAAGCGCTCCGAGGGCAGCCATGAGATCCTTATGGCCTCGACTGGGCAACGCCGGCCAGAGCCGCGCTCAGTTTAGCCACCTGAAGAGAATAGTACGCGACCACGACGAGTGCGATCCACAAGGCGGCGATTATCTGCAGCCAGATGCGGGTTGCCGGTTCTGGGGGTTTCCGCTTCTTGATCACCTATAACTCCAGCGCCCGACCTGTCACCGTGATGCCTGTCTCGCTGACCTCGATCTCGAGGCGGTTGACCCCCCGCGCAAACGGGGGCGGGTGGGCGACCCAGGCTGCGCCCACCTTCTCCGGCGGCATGACCGGTTTGTGCCCATGCCCTCCGAGCACCAGGTTGACTCCTTCCACCTGCGCCAATCTCCTGTCTGCCTCGATTCCCAGGTGTGTCAGGAGTATGACAATATCAGCCTGCGGGCGCAGTTTTCTCACCAGCCCGGCGGCCGTCTTTTCCGGGTCATCGAAAACGTAGTCGGTAACGCGGCTCCACCAGGAATCGGGCGCTGTGATCTGCGGCGCAAGCCCGATGACAAGAACGCGCAGGTCTTTGTCCAAGGCCTTGACTATGTGGCTGCGAATGCAATCCGGCACCGGCTTGCTTCGCTGCGGGCGCAGGTTTGCGGCGAGCACTGGGAAAGTGGCCTGCGCGAGTTTCCGCTTGAGCACGGTGTATGTGGGGTGGGATTCGCGGTTCCCCATTGCCATCGCATCGTAGCCCGCGTTCACCATCAGTTCGAGGATCGGCTCGCCGCCGGGGCGATAGGCCAGGTTGCCTGCCCCGACCGCATCACCCGAATCCAGCAGCACGGCGCGCCCCGCCTCTTTCTTCATCTCGGCCAGTCTTCGCGCCTGCGGCACCGTGAGGCGGTTGTGGAAGTCCGACGTATGGAGGATGATAACCCGCGCCATCCGGCACCCGCAGACTATCAGACCCCGCCCGCCCTGTCAAACGGCAGGAGTCACAAGAGCCTCCCCTCTCCCTCAATGGGAGAGGGGTAGGGTGAGGGTGGACCCATGTCCCCGCGATCCGCCAACTGGCGGACGCGCAACAGCCTGTCATGCCGTCCGCCAACGGGCGGACGAAGGCGCGTGCCACGCGCCCACAATCTTGTCCGCAGACCTATTGACAGGGCGGGGCGGCGTGATATAATTGGCATGGACGCAAGCCGGGGGAGGCTTGCCCCGAGTCTGCCAGCTGGCGGACCGAAGGGCCGGGCCCCGACAGGCGCCCTCAGAATTGGTAGTGGGGAGGCGAAAATGACGAGGGCAAAGCAGAACTTGCCACTCCTTCAAAGATTCTTGCGTTCCCTGGTATTCCTTCAGCAATTCCGACGCTGCTTAGGTAGTTCACTGCTGAGGCCCCCTGCCCCCGCTTCGGCTGCCCTTCGACCAGCCTCAGGGCCGGCAAGCAACCGAAGCAACAAAAGCAACAAAAGGCGTGTGTTCGTTGCGTGGGCTGCCACCTGCGTGACAGCGCTCGCTCTCATCGGCGGGGCACGCGCCGAGATTGTGAGCGTCTCGCCGACTGGCGAACTGGGCAACGGGAAGTCCTTCGACGCCTGTCTCAGCACAGAGGGCCGCTTTGTCGCGTTCACCTCTGCCGCCACGAATCTTGTCCCAGGCGACACAAACGGAGCCTACGACATTCTCGTGCGCGATCGGCTCGGCGGAAGCACCGAGCGCGTTTCCGTCGGAGCAGCCGGCCAGCAGGCAAATGGACTTTCATGGCACGCCTGCATGAGCGGAGATGCACGCTTCGTCGCCTTCGAGTCTCGCGCGAGCAACCTCGTCACAGAAGATACCAACGGTGCGTCGGACGTCTTTGTGCGTGACCGGCTGACTGGGGTGACAGAGCGCGTGTCTGTGTCCAGTGCAGGCGACGAGGGCAACGGCCCATCGGCAGCGCCTGCAATCACTCCGGACGGCCGCTATGTGGCCTTCTCGTCGGATGCCAGCAACTTGGCATCCGACGACAGCAACGGGGTTACAGACATTTTCCTGCGTGACCGCGTGGGCGGCACTACCGAACGCGTGAGCGTCTCCAGTGCGGGGGAGCAGGCCAATGGGAACTGCGCATTACCTTCCGTCAGCGCCGACGGTATCCTATTGGCCTTCGAGTCGGACGCAACAAACCTCGTCCCAGGAGATACAAATGGCGTGCGCGATATCTTCGTGCGCGACCGGGCAACGCGCGAGACGGTGCGTGTCAGCATTGCGAGCGACGGCACGCAGGCCAACGGGTATTGCTACAACTGCGCTGTCGCAGGGAACGGCAGATATGTTGGCTTCTGGTCCGCGGCGACCAGCCTGGCAGCGGTCCCAGGCGACTTCCCGGACAATCTGATTCTGCGGGACGTGCTGCTGTCCCAGACGTCGTGGGTGCCCTCAGCGCGGATAATTTGGCTCTTCTCTGCGCCTTCTTCCCCCGGGTTTTCTGGGGATGGAAGATACGTGGCTTACAATCGCTACTGGTCCGCTCCCAGATTTGAGGAGTACTGGGACGTCACTGTGTTCGATAGTGCGACGGGCGAGACGATAGACGTGACGACGGCTGACAGGAAAGAGGAGCCTGCTATCTCCGGCGACGGCCGGTTCGTGGCGTATGAGTCTACCGGCTCGATGGGCAACGTTTTTGTTTACGACCGCTTCCCGCCCGCTGTGGCCAACTTCAGGATCAACGGTGGCGCTGATTGGACTGATTCCCGCACGGTGGCGCTGAGTTACACTTGCCGGGGCCAGTGCAGCCAGGTGCGGTTCAGGAATCAGGGCCAGGGCTGGAGCGCGTGGGAGGCTTGCGCAGGGAACAAGGCCTGGACGCTCTCGCCTGGCGCGGGGGTCAAGCGGGTTGAGGCGCAGTGCAAAGATGCCGCGGGCAATCTGTCGCCTGTGGTGGCGGACACGATCTGCCTTTCCACATTCGCGGATGTGACTTGCTCCAACCCGGCGTTCTCATACGTTGAGGCGCTCGTGAAAGCCGGGATAACTGCGGGGTGCGCAGGGAATCCGCTCATGTATTGCCCCTACAGCAATATCACGCGCGCGCAGATGGCGGTGTTCCTGTGCAAGGTGATAGGGAAGGGGCCGCTGAACCGCGATAAGCCGACGTTCTGTGATGTGCCGAAGACGAGCCCGTATTACGGCTGGATCGAGCGCCTGGCGGATGCGGATTCGTGGAATGGAAACCCGCCGACGATTGGGTGCCTGTGGTTTCCGTGCAAGAAATTCTGCCCCTTCACTGCTGTTCTGCGCGACGAGATGGCGGCCTTCCTTGTGCGAGCAACCGGGAAAACGCCGATGCCGTCATGCTCCGGGGTGTTCGCCGATGTATCGAGAGGCAGTTGGGCTTGCCCATACATCGAGCGGCTGATTGAGAGCGGTATCTGGCCTCGGGGCAAGCCGATCACGAGCGGCTGCGCGTGCCCGTCGGGCTACCCGCTCGGCGCGTTATGCTACTGCCCGAAAGCAAACGTAACTAGAGGGCAGATGGCTGTCTTCCTGGTTCGCGCATTCGGGATTCCATTGTAGGGCGGCCCTGCCTGCGCCGTCGCCATAGCGCCTGCCAGACGAAGCCTTGGCGGAGTCTGGGCTATGGCGCGTCGGCGAGAGGGCCGCCGTCGGCGTCCCGATGCATCGGGACGCCCTACAGGCCCGTGCCCCTACTCGTCGGAGGTTATCAGGCGGCTGAACTCGGCCGGGTCCTTTGCCTTGGCGCGCGCGTCTTCGTCGTCCACCATTTTTCCCCGCACCAGGCCGACCAGCGATTGGTCCAGCGTGATCATCCCCTGCTTCGACCCGGTCTGGATGACGGACGCTATCTGGTGTGTTTTCCTTTCGCGGATGCTGGCGCGAACCGCAGGGATGCACACCAAGGTCTCGAAAGCCGCGACGCGCCCCTTTCCATCGAAGCGGCGGACGAGGATCTGGGATACCACCCCCAGCAGGTTCACGGACAACTGCATTCGGATCTGCTGCTGCTGGTGCGTGGGGAAGATGTCAATGCATCGGTCAACGGTCTGAACGGCGTCGGTGGTGTGAAGCGTCCCCAATACCAGGTGGCCGGTTTCGGCGGCCGTGATCGCCAACTGGATGGTCTCCAGGTCGCGCATCTCCCCGATCAGGATGACATCCGGGTCCTGGCGAAGAACGAACTTGAGCGCGTTGGCGAAAGAAAGCGTGTCGGCGCCCAGTTCGCGCTGATTGACCATCGCCTTGACGTCCGTGTGTATGAACTCGACGGGGTCCTCGACGGTAACGATATGGCAGGGGTACTTCTCGTTGACGTAGTGAATCATGGCAGCCTGCGTGGTTGACTTGCCGCAGCCTGCGGGGCCGGTGATCAACACCAGGCCTCTGGGTCGGTCGGCGAAATAGCGGCACACCTCCGGCAGCCCCAGTTCCTCCATCGTCCGGATCACCAGCGGGATGTGGCGCACGGCCATGCCGACGCAGCCGCGCTGCACGAAGCAGTTGATGCGAAACCTGCCGACCCCCGGTATCTCGTAGCCGGCGTCGAGTTCCCAGTCTCGCTCGAAGGTTGCGCGGCCGCGCTGATCCATGATCGTGTAGGCCAGCTCGCGGCTATCGTCGCGCGTCAGTGGGGGCAGGTCCATGGGGGACAGTTCGCCGTAGATGCGCAGCAGGGGTGGGCTGTCCACCTTGATGATCAGGTCGGAAGCCTCGCGCTCCACCTCCGTTACCAGCAGTTCGTCAAGCGTAGGCGGCACTTGGAAGGGCTCCTATGCTGTGCGCTGCGCGCTGGCTGTCCCGGCGGTGCCGGCCGCCGCCATGATCTTCGCGCGCTCGCGGAACTCCGATGGGTTGGACGATTTGGCCGCCGCATCCTCGAATGTCACCAGGCTCTGGCGGTAGAGTTGCAGCAAGTGGCCGTCGAGGGTCTGCATGCCGAGGTCGTGGCCCGTCTGGATCATGGCATAAATCTGGTGTGTCTTTGCCTCCCGGATCAGGTTGCGGATCGCAGGGGTGGCCATCATGATCTCGAAGGCGGCGGCCCTGCCCGCGATATCGCAGCGCGGCAGCAGCGTCTGGCTGACTACGGCCTGGATCACGACGCTCAGCTGCAGCCGGATCTGCTGCTGGCGGTCGGGCTCGAACACGTCCACGATGCGGTCCATCGTCTGCGCGGCGTCGGTGGTGTGCACGGTGGCGAACACCAGGTGCCCGGTCTCTGCGGCCGTGATCGCCAACTGCATCGTTTCCAGGTCGCGCATCTCGCCCACCAGGATCACGTCCGGGTTCTGCCGCATCACGTGACGCAGGCCGTCGGCGAACGAGTGGGTATCTATCTCGACCTCGCGCTGCTCGATGGCGGCCACCTTGTCGGTGTGCATGAACTCGATCGGGTCCTCGATGGTGATGACATGGACGGGCTTGTGTTCGTTGATCCAGTCTATCATCGCGGCCAGGGTGGTTGACTTGCCGCTTCCCGTGGGCCCTGTCACCAGCACCAGGCCGCGAGGCATCAGGGACATGCGCTTCAGCACCTGGGGCAGGCCCAGTTCGTCAATCGTCTGCACGCGCAGGGGAATCAGGCGCAAGGCCCCCCCGACGCAGCCGCGCTGCTTATAGATGTTGACCCGGAAGCGCGCCAGGCCGGGCACGGCATAGGCCAGGTCCAGTTCCATCTTGCGCTCGAAGCGGCGCTGACGCTCCTCGGTCATGATGGCATACATCATGTTCTTCGTATCTTCGGGGCTCAGGGGGGCGAAGTTGGTGCGGGTGACCACGCCGTGAATGCGCAGGATGGGCGGCTCGTGGGCCTTGATGTGCAGGTCCGAGGCGTTTTGCTCCACCACCATCCGCAGCAGGTCGTCGAGTGCAGGGGCCGGCATGGCGCTTATCCTTGCTCGCTGCTCGATCTCGCGGCGATGCTGGCAGCGGTCACGCCGCGGCGCAGCATCTGCTTCAGTTCGGTCATGTTCCCCGCGTTGGCCAGCGCATCCTCTTCGGTGATGATGCCCGCGCGTGCGTATTTCAGCAGCGACTGGTTCATCGTCTGCATGCCCCAGTAGCCTCCCTCTGTGATGGCATTGTATATCTGGGAGGAGCGCCCCTCTTCGACCAACTTCGCGATCGTGGGGGTGTTCATCATCACCTCCACCGCTGCTACGCGGCCGGTGCCGTCGGCGCGCGGGATCAGTTTCTGCGAGACTATGCCCAGCAGGGCGGTGGAAAGGCGCAGGCAGATCTGCGGTTTCTCGTGCGGGGGGAAGATGTTCACGATCCTCTCGATGGTCTCCGCCGCGCTCGTCGTGTGCACCGTCGAGAACACCAGGTGGCCGGTCTCGGCTGCGGTCAGCGCCACGCGCATCGTCTCCGCATCCCTCATCTCCCCGATCAGGATCACGTCCGGGCTCTCGCGCACCACGTATTTCATCGCGTCCCAGAACGACTCCGTGTCAATCCCCACCTCGCGCTGGCTCACGATCGCAAGGCGGTCCTGGTGCACGAACTCGATCGGGTCCTCGATGGTCACCATGTGGCAGCGCCGGTTGCGGTTTATCAGGTCCATCATCGCCGCCAGCGTGGTTGACTTCCCGCAGCCGGTGGGGCCGGTAACCAGCATGCAGCCCTGGTGATACTTGGTCATCTCGGCCAGCACCTTCGGCATGCCCAGTTCTTCCAGCGTGTAGATCTCCAGCGGGATGATGCGCAGCACCACCCCTATTGTGCCGCGCTGCTGATAGGCATTGCACCGGAAGCGCGCCAGGTCGCCCAGGCTGAACGCGAGGTCCAGTTCGTGATAGTCGCGAAAGCGGGCGATCTGCTCCTCGGTCATCACCGATTGCGCTAGCCGCTCCGTGTCCGCCGGCGTCAGCGGCTCGAGGTCGGTCAGCACGATGCGCCCGTGAATGCGCAGCGCGGGCGGCGAGTCCGACTTGAGGAACAGGTCGGAGGCCTTGTTCTCGACTCCGAGCCTGCATAGCGATTCAAGATCCGCGGCCACTGCTATCACCTCTTCTGCGTTTCTTGTTCATCCCTCTTCCCAGCCAGCAAAACGCGCCCGCCCCGACAGCCGCCACCACAACTGCGGTTGATAGCCAGACCGCCGTGCTCCTGGCCGATTTCGACCCGGTCCGCTGCCCGGGCTTCCCGCGTTGACGGCTGCGCGCCCCGGCTTTGCGCGCCGCGTCATATGTATATGTCTGCTCACCTCTGTGCAGCTCAACTTGCCAGGTACCCAGGTCCCTGGCCTGCGGAGCGGCAAACCGAAATGCACCTCTCACTTTGTATACCACCCTCGCGGGCAGATAAGCCTCGAGGGCGCGAAGAAATTCTTGCACCGCCAATGTCCCCGCCTGCCGGTTCACCAGGCCGACGACCTCGAAACGGCTCAATGTCCGCTGCTGGGGCTTTGCCTTCTCTCCCGACAATTGCTCCCACAACTTGCTGGAAACGAACTCGTGGTGTTCGATTCTCTGCGGCCCGGGCTGCCACCCGCCGTGGCGAGCGGCCTCGGCCACCAGCTGGCGCACCTCGCTCGCAGGCACTTGCCCCATGAACTGCAAACTGACCTGATCCGGGCCCTGGCCGATGGATTCCACCAGCACAAGGGCGCACGGCTGCGAGGCCCGTCGCGCGCCGAAGGGGTTGTCGCTCCCCAGGGCGGGAACGCATGCCCCAACCGCTGCGAGGAGTATTCCACAAAATGGGGGAAACCAGCGCTGCCCCATCTCGCGCCGGATTATACGCTCGCCCTCCGTGCGCGTCAAGACCGGCGTGCGAGCCGTTCACGCGCCGCCGGCCTCTGGCCGGCAGCGGGCGCAGCGGCGCCCTACAGGGCGATGCCGAAGGCCCGGACTAGGAATACTGCCATTTGCCCTCTGGTTACGGGCGATTTCGGGCAGTAGCATTTGGCGCCGGGAGGGAAGCCACCAGGGCAGGCGCACCCGCTGGTAACTGGGACGCCGCCTGGCCACGAGGGCGCATCGGTCAGGCGCTCGATGAATCGGCAGAACGTATTGCTCGAAGGCGCGTCCGCGAACGTCCCGGAACACGACGGCATCGCTGATTTGGAGGCCGCAAGGCACAAGAACTTCGCCATTTGCTCGCGCGCAACCGAATTGTTGGGGCAGAAGTACTTAGTGGTTCCCTCTGTGCGGCATCCACCGGTGGGAGCGCCGCCCGGCCATGATGCGGCGTCTGCCAGCCGCTCGATGTAGCCGTAGAACATGTTCGTTTTCGGCACATCGGCGAATGTAGGTGTCGCGCGATCAAGCGTCTGCTTGCCTGCTGTAACGCACAGGAACTTCGCCATCTGCGCCCTGGTTACCGTCGTCTCTGGGCAGTAGAGCAGTGGTGCCGCGCTGCATCCGGAGGTAACGTGCGCTCGATAGATGGCCTCGATGTAGCGCGACGCCCAATGTGTGCAAGGCACGTCGCTGAAGGTCGGCCCGACCGTTACGTAGCCGACCTTGACCTCGCCGTCCGAGCCGCACCCGTTAGTCACCGTCAGAGCCACCGTGTAAATCCCGGGCGCCTGGTACTCGTGGCAGGAGTTCTGCCCGGTGCTGACCCCTCCGTCGCCAAATTCCCACGACCAACTTGTTGGGGCACCTGCGGACTGGTCAGTGAAACACACGTGCAGCGGCGGGCACCCTGTCCTCGGCGTGGCGATGAAGTTCGCAGTCGGCGGGCCGCATGACTTGGTCACCGTTATCGAATAGTTTGCCGACTGCGCGTTCTCGTTGACGACGACGATCGCAAAGGGCCCTGAGGCATTCGCTGTAAGAGACACCGACTCGCCCTGGCCTGCACCGCCGCTGTTGCGTGACCAGTCGGCGCTGCCGCGCGCTCCCGATTGGCGCGAGGCCGAGAAAACGAACAGGGACAGGTCGGCAGTGCCAGATGATGGTTGGACTATCACGGCGTACTGAGAGCCGGCGGTGAGATTTACCTCGTACGCCTCGAGCACTTCGCCGCTGGCCATGCTGTCCGAATACGCGCTCTCCAGCGGCAGATTAGGAATGGACCATTCAGCCTCGATGGTGCAGTCGCTGGGCGAACCATTGTAAACTCGCGCATAATGCACCGCATCCCCCCACACGTGGCCGTTGGTCACGACGAAGTCGCGAGCCAATCCTGCGCTCGCGGAGACTTGGTAGGGCGTCGAAAGGTCGCTATTGTCGTCTATCTGGACATCGTGGTTGGAAGATGGATTGATGCCGACGGCGCACCACCTGCTTCCCGAGATATGAAAGGAGAAGTCCTTGGGAATCTGCGAGAAGGTGAGGGGTGAGTCATTGGCCAGCGGGGTGATAACCGAGCCGGCAAGTAGGGTAAGCGTCGGATCGCCGAGGATGGTCATCCCGTAGAAATACGCGCGGCTGGTGGTGCTGTCTTCGTTGTGCAGCACCTGCCACTGCCGGAACGCCTCTCCGATGCACGCGCCCTGGCCCAAGGGGCTATAGAAATCAGAGAAGTGCCACATGCCTCCCGTCTTTGCGCTGCCGACCGCAGCCAGGCCGTGAGTGTCGGCGAACACATACCACCCGCCAATGTAGTTTGCCTCCACGAATCGAGCGGCGGAACAAGCATAGAGGTTGTAGAACAGAGCCGTTGGGTCAATGCTCATGATCTCGCTGTTGTAGGTGAGGCCATCCCAGCCCGCTGTGTTCTTCCAGTAGTGCGCTGAAGACGACGAGTGAACGAAAGTGGCGATCCACTGGTAGTCGTTGGCCAGGCGGGCCTCATAGTCCGTGTCCACGGTGGTGTCAGCGTCGCTTATAAATGTCCTGGTGGGATAGGCAAGGCCGACCTCCGAGTCCCAACCAGCAGCCCAGGGAATCCAGTCGTCGTCAACGTAAACCAGGGCGCGGTCCTGGCAAGATAGGCTCCCTGTTCGATACGCATGATTCTTGCTGAGATAGTTGTTGATCAGGTAAGCCTCGCTCCCCCAGGTGAGCGTGTGAGCGGTTAGCCGCCCGACCCAGATGTCGGGCTGGAGCGAGCCTGTATGGTCGTCGTACTCGCCATTTGAGTCAGCGTCCACCCAAACGCCGTCGAGGTCCTCATAGAACAAGTCAATGGGGAACTCAACATATTCGCCGCCCCAGTCCTGAGGTTCTGTCATCTCGTACCAGGCGACGGGCAGATCGCCGATCAGAACGCATCCCACAAGCCCTGCGGACGAGTCTGCCTGCAACTGGGCGCGCAGGGAGGGCGGGGTTGCCCAGGTGCCGACGTATAGGTTTGTTGCGTAACCTGCCGATGCGAGGTCGGAACGGTATTGGCCGATGCTGCTCTCTATCGCCGGGTATAGGGAGGAGTTCACGAAAACGTCCACGAGAACAGTGGGAGGACCAGGTGCACGAGCAGTGACAGACAGCAACTGGTAAGATGTAGGAACAGGCACCTGGGCCGCGCGCCACTTATCGAAGGTGATGGGGCGCTCGCCATGAGAAGAGACCCACATGCTGGGCATCGGGCGGGCGCCCTTGAAATCCTCCCCAGCAACTCTCGTGGGTCCAGCCGCGAGAAAAGCAGCCAGCAGGCCGATGAACACGAGGTGTCGGCCGTCAGCCCGTGGAGCGAGCCATTTCATAACCGTCCCTCCCATTTTCGGTTCCGGAGCCCCTCCCGGCCCACTCCCCGGGAAGTGGCCGGGGAAATGATAGCACGGCCCGCCCACTCCCGCAAGACACATGAACGAGGGCGATTGCCTGCTCGGCGCAGGTGGGCGTGCGGCCAAACGGCAGCCCACCATTAGACGCCCCGCCTGCCGCGGCGCAAGGCAGCAGGCGCGACGGGCCTCGCGGCGAAGACGGCAGGGGCACGGCTGGCCAGAGCAGGCAGCAGGCAGAACGCAGAAGGCAGATGGAAAGGGCAATCCGGATCGAGAAGGTTCTGATACTGGTCGGCCTGGCGGTCTTGGTCCCGTGGCCGTTCGTCAGCAAGAGCGTCGGCTACACGCCCGGGTGGTATCGGCTTGCGCTCTGCGCCGACCTGGCCGTGATGCTGGTGATCGCGTATCGCCGCTGGAGACGCGTGCGCGCCTTGTGGCGCTAGGGGGCTAGCGGTGGCCCTTCCGGGTCGCCCTGCCGGGTCTGCGCGCGGCCTTGCGCGGTCGCGCGGGTTTCTCTTTCTTCGGTTTCTTGGCCTTCTTGGGCGCGCGCGGCGGTTTCTGCGAGGGCTTCCGGACTGGCTTGGCTGGCCTTCTTGGCGCTTTCACTGCTGGCCGGGTGGGCTTTTTCTTTTCCGGTCTTGCGGCGGGTCGGCCACGTCTGGCGGGTCTTGCCGCACGAGCCCTGCGCGATGGCCGGGCCTGAACTGGAAGGGTGACCGTTGTCGTCGCCTGCGCTTCGGGCAGGTTCTCGAAATAAACACCCTTGAAATGCCTGCTGTTGAGGCCCGCGCAGTATATCACTATATTGTTGGGCTGCCCATAGGTAACCAGGTCCGTTACATCCACATACGCCACTGGCAGCAGGTCCTCGCGGTGAACCTGGACTGCGACCCCGTTTATCCACACGCGCACCTCGCCCTTGTGCTCGGTGCTGTAAGCGATGCCTGCCTTGTGGCCCATTCCCCAGTGCGACTCAGGGTGCCCGCTGAGTGGCCCGAACGTGCGTATCGGGTCGAATGCCGACGGCGGCTCGATGCGGATCGCGGCGATCAGACGCCGCTCCCACGTCCAGTAAGCGCTTGCTTCACCGGCCTGGAGCGCGAAGGTGCCGCGCGAATCCTCAGGAAGGGAGAACTGGCCCGACAACCAGACCGACTGAAGGAATGCGCCGCGCGCATTCTCCAGCGGCCACGACGGGAATTGCCCCGACTGCCATCCCGCGTCGAGGCCGGCATGAAGCGGGAAACACGCCGCGCGCCACGAGGTAACTGACCGCTGAACCGCTTGCCCGGGGAACACTACCTCGAAATCATGCGCCCGCCTGCGCTCCATCAGCCGCGCCTGCGCCCTTGCGCCCGGCTGGCCGCGCACCTGGGCGAAAACATCGTTGCCCACGCGGCGCACTCCGTCCACCACCACGCCCGCGATGCGCAGCGGCCCGGGGCCTGGTTTGCCCTTGCGGATCTCGAGCACGCGCACGGCCTTGGGCGGCAGTTCGACCGTTACCCCCTCGCCGCTCTTGAAGAACAGGCCCTCGGCGGGCAGCAGCATGGCCTGGCCGGGATACATCTCTGCGACCCAGTATTCGTTCTCTTCAGACAGCTCGAGCACGAGCGAAGCGCGCTGCACATCATAGGTTGGATTGAACAGAAAGACGAACCCCTCGTCCTGCCAGATGTGCGCGATGCCGTCCACTCCTTCCATGCCGGGCTCGTTGAGCAGCGGGTCTGCGCGCTGGAGGTATCTGGAGTGCTGCTGCTGCCACGTGATCCACTGCTTGGCGAATAGCCTCGCCTCGTCAGGCAGGTCGGCCGGGAAGTAATTGAACGACAGCCACATTCCCGCGCTGACTGCGGAAAGGACCGCATAGCGCCAGGCCTCAATATCGAAGTGGGTCTCGGCGTGATACTGCCGCGAGCAGCCGACGCTCGATCGCAGGCGGTGCGCGGGGACCAGAAAGTCCAGCGAGCGGCGCAGGTAGAGGCGGTTGGCATCCGCGCACATTCGCATCTGGCGCACATCCGGCAGGCCCAGGGGATGCGGCTCGGCGAGCAAGTCCACCGCATCCACGCGCGCCGTGATGCCCAGCCCATAGCAGGCGTGCGATCCGTATCCGCGGGTCTGCTGGTAGTGCTCCGACAGCGAGTCAATCCACCGCGCGTGGGCCGCGTATTGCTGGAAAACCGCGTATTTGCCGGGCAGATGACCGTGCGACGCGCTTTCGCATTCCGCTATCACGACATTGTCCAGCAGCGCGTCGCGGTGCCCGTGGGTAGTGGCGGCGCGCTCGTATTGCTCGATCACCCAATCCACATAGGGGGTCGCCAGGCACGGCTCGGCGGATTCCGGCGGGCTGCCTTCCGACTCGCCCCGCACCAGAGCCCATGCTGGCGCCAGCGGCTGAGCCGCCGCAGGCGGCGCGCCCGTTTCCATGCCTTTTTCGTGCGCGGCCCGAATCGCCGCCGCATCGGTCAGGCCGGCGACGTGATTGATGCCCAGGGCTTCAGAGCAGGCAAGTGCTTGCTCGTCTGCTGCTTCCGACACCGACAGCTCGAGGATCGGCCCGCCCGTGCGCGCCGGGCAGGAGTCGAGCGCATACTCGATAAACCAGTTCCTCTCCCCGCGGTCGAGTTCGATCCCTTCCTCATGGTAGGCGTTGCGATATGTCCTGCCGGTGTTCTGACAAACGCCGATCACGACGGGCCCCAGGGCGATCGAATCCCCGGCCTGCATCGTCTGGCCAGGGCACTGATCGAGGGCGAGGGCCTCATCGTTCGCGGTCGCATAGGAAGCGTTGCCTTCCACGCAGGCAAAGATACCCCCGCGCTGCGCGCGCGCGAAGATGATCGGGAAGTAGGCCCCCCCATCGTGCAGCACAGGCTCCATCCCCTTCTTCACCGCCAATTGCAGCAGCCGGGCATCCTTCAGCACCAGCGCCTGGCGCGCCTCCACCTCGACTTGCTTCTGCAGATAGTGCCGCCCGCGCGCCAGGCGATAGCGCACGCGCACGCTCAGGTTGTCGTCCCGGAACGTGAACTCAACGCTCGCCACCTGCTGGCTCTGCCGGGGCTTGCACGTAACCTGCGCGAAGGATTCGGGCGCGATCGCCTTGTCGTCAACCACCAGCGCAAACTCGCGCACCCCAAATGAGTAGCGCTCCCTTGTGAGGTGGTTGACCAAGACAGCCTCTGCTGGCTTGCCTGCCGACAGCCGGATTGCCAGGTCCAGGAACCCGTTGCTGAGCCGCGCCGTGCCGCGCGCATACTGCGCGCGAGCCGGCGTCGAAGACCAGGGCCTGCGCTCGCGGTCAGGGGGGCTGATAATGTAGTCAACGGATTTCGGAACACGCCCCAGCCGCTGCGCCAGTGCGGGCCACGGTTCCAACGGTTTCGCGGTGTCCATGTTGCCTGTGCCCCCAGCAGGGGATTATGCGCTTGCCACTTCCTCCATATTCTGCACTCACTTTCTTCTTCCCCCTTGACTCGCCGGGGTTCTTTTTTGTAGGCTAGCGAACGGCAGTTCGGCATTCGCCTATCGCTGGAGTCAGACCGTGTATGCTGATGCTGTGTTCAGGACTAGCCTTGGATGGGTGCATGCCCAAGCATCGCACCGCGGCATCACGCGTCTTCAATTCTCTCGGCGCCGCCCGGCCGTCCGTTCGTCCGCTGCCGCGCCAGACAGCGTCTGTCATTCTGAGCGAAGCGAAGAATCTCACCGTTCATCCGAGACCGCCCCGGGCAAGGCGCAGCAGCACCTTCGCGCTCTACAGCGTGACATAAGAGATTATCTCGCGGGCAAGATCACTCGCTTCACAGTGGCCGTTGATCTGCGCCATGTCAGCCCGTTCCACCTGGCAGCGCTTCGCATGGCTGCCCGCATACCTTTTGGACGAGTGATGACCTACGGCGACCTCGCCGGCTGCCTTGGCCGCCCGGGCGCAGCAAGAGCAGTCGGCCAGGCGATGGCTCGCAACCCGGTCCCAATACTGATTCCCTGCCACAGGGTTGTAGCGCGCAGCGGCCTCGGCGGCTATGGCATGGGCTCGCATTTGAAGGCCAGGCTGCTTCGCCTGGAAGCGAAAGCCCTTGCCAGAGAAGGCCGTCCCCGTTAGAATGTCGCACACATTTCGGAGGGCGCGGGATACGGCGATGATGCTGCTGGGCACACAGAGGATTAACGGAGCGGGCCATCTCGAGATCGGCGGCTGCGACGCGGTCGAACTTGCCGAACGCTTCGGCACGCCGCTTTACGTGATGGACGAGGCGGAAATCCGCGCCAAGTGCCGGCAATACCGGCAGGCTTTCGAGCAGCGTTACGGTGATGTCGTCGTGGCGTTCGCGGGCAAGGCATTCCTGACGCTGGCCATGTGCAGCATCGCCCAGCAGGAGGGCCTGGGGCTCGACGCGGCGAGCGCCGGCGAGTTGTTCACTGCGATGCGCGCGGGTTTTTCGACCGAACGCATCTACTATCACGGCAACTACAAGACGGACGAAGAACTGCGAGGCGCATTGCAGGCGGGGGTGGGGCGGATCGTTGTTGACAGCCGCATTGAACTGGACCAGATAGCGCGCGTCGCGGCGGAGATGGGAAAGAGGGCGCGCATCCTGGTTCGCGTGACGCCGGGGATCGAGCCGGAGACGCACACTTACGTGCAGACCGGGCAGATTGACTCGAAGTTCGGGCTGGGGATCGAGACCGGGCAGGCGCTGGCCGCGATCCGACATGCGGTGGGGCTGAAGGAGGTGGAGTTTCTGGGGCTGCATTGCCATATCGGTTCCTCGATTCACGTGCTCGAGCCGTTCGAGATTGCGACCAGCATCATGGTTCAGTTTGCTGCCGAGGTGAAGCGCGAGACCGGGATCGCCGTCGCCGAGGTCAACATGGGCGGCGGCCTGGGCGTGCGCTACAAGCCGGGCGATTCGCCGCCGAGCATTGATGATTACGCCGATGTGATCGTGCGCACGCTGCGCGCCGAAACTCAGCGCGTGGGCCTTCCCCTTCCCAGGCTCTCGGTGGAACCGGGGCGAGGCATAGTGGGCGAAGCCGGAGTGGTGCTTTACCGCGTCGGCGTGGTCAAGCAAATACCCAACCTTCGCACCTATGTGTCGGTTGACGGGGGCCTTTCCGACAACCCCAGGCCCGCTCTCTACCAGGCCCGCCACAACGCGATCCTTGCGACCAGGCCGAACGATGCCCGCGTATGCAAGGTAACGATCGCGGGCCGCCACTGCGAGAACGACACGCTGATACCCGATATCGAAATCCCGCTGCCCAATGAGGGCGACATCCTGGCAGTGCAGACGACGGGCGCTTATTGCTACAGCATGGCGAGCAACTACAATCGCTTCGCGCGACCGGCCGTGGTCCTGGTGGGCGATGGCAAGGCCGAGGTGATCGTCGAGAGAGAGACGCCCGAGGACCTGGTCAGCCACGACCGCCTGCCCGCCCACCTGCAATCCTAGAGCGTATGTCAAACGCGGGAGTCCGCCATAATGTCATTCTGAGCGAAGCGAAGAATCCCACCCTGCCGCACGCCCCGTCTGCGGGCGTTCCTGTCAGTACCTTCCTCCCGACTGCGTGGGACTCAGCATGAAAGCCAATGCTTGTCTGGATAAACTCTCAGAGGTCTCGGGGAGGTGATAACATGTCCAGAGTGCGTCCCGTGGTTTGCCTGGCTGCGTTCTTCCTTTGCGTGGCGGGTGCAGCGCCGACGATTGCGGCTGAATCGGGCGAACCGAGGAAGATTCTGACGGTTTGCCTGCCTGGCGAGATTGACCCGACCAAAGTCACGCTGCTGTGCGGGGAGAGCGGGCCTTTCGGCCTTGGGGTATGGCATGAGCCCGAGAAACGCGGGCCTTGCGAGTACCGTCTTCGCGTGAGCAGCGATGCGAGAGTGGTCAAACTCCTCATCTATTGTCCCGGATACAAGATGGTGGCTGCGGAGTTCAAGGGGGAGGACATCCCCGCGTCAATGGAGTTCCGGCCCCGGTTCCAAAAGATCCCTATGGTGCCAATCAGAATCAGGCTGGTGGACACAAAGTCGAGGCCGATCGCTGGCGCCAAGGTGCAACTGAAGCACTCTCTGCTTGAGATGGAATACTTCAACTATTGGGATGGCGCGGTTTTTCCACAAGTTGTCGCCACTGCGACAACGAATGCGAACGGGGAGATCGCGGTCCAGGTGCCCTCACTGCTGGATGATCCGTACTTCGCAGCCCCCAGGAAACGGCAGCCCGAGAAACTCGGCTTCTGGGTCGAGTTGCCGGATCGCCTGCGCGAGCGGCGCGATGTGCGATACGGTTTCTCTTTCGTTCCGCGACTTATCCCGGCGCAAAGGACTTATCCGCAGCCGGTTACCGTCACGCTTGTCTATAGCGGCAAGTTCAGCGGGCGTGTCGAGGAGTCTTTCCTCAGGCGCAAGGGCATCCCGGAGCGGACGCTGCGCGGGGTGCGCAGGCGCGGCGTATGGACTTCAGTCCTTTCGTTCGTCGCCTTCAGAGAGCGCTCCGGCAGCGGCATCGGGCTCGGCCCCGATGGGACTTTCTCACTCACTCTTGAGCCCGGCAACTACGACCTCAGCATCGAGGTGCAGAAGGCGTCCGGGGGGTATCTGCGCAGCATATCCATCGCCAAGGGCGTCGCGCTCCGCGAAAACGAGAACCGGGTCATCATCCTGAAGTAGAAGGCCCTCGGTTCCACAGCCCGATTGACAATCGCCGCCTGCTCCGGTAACCTGCTGGGCGCGGAGGCGGACCGGCGCGTCTCCGCTTGTTGTTGGCAATGGCGCATGACAACTGCGGCTGGCGTGCTGCAAGAAAACGCAGTCATTCCGAAAGGCAGGCCCGGTGAAGCCTGAGCGGCTGCACCTCTCTCAATCAGCGAACGCGCGCCTGAATCAACTGCTCCAGAATGCGATTGACGCCGGCGATGCACTCGGCGCGGTGGCCGCGGTCGGGGATTCGCGGGGCATCGTCTGCTGCGAGCCCTTTGGCCGGACGCAGGTCAAGCGCCGCGGACCGACGCGCACCGACACGGTATTCGACCTCGCCTCGCTGACCAAGGTGGTGGCGACAACTCCAAGCATCATGCTGCTGGTCGAGCGAGGCGAAATCGTGCTCTCGGACAGCGTATCCAGATACTTGACGTGTCTCGATACACGCAGCAAAAAGGCAATCACGATTCGCCATCTTCTAACCCACACCGCCGGCTTTCCCGCGCTCGCGCCATTGGGCAAGCCGCGCGCGCCCGAGGAAGCCGTGGAGGCGATTGCGCGAATTCGCCTGGTATCCAAGCCGGGCACTGCGATGCGCTATACGGACCTGGGCTTCATGGTGCTGGGCGAGGTCGTGCGCGAGGTCTCGGGCCAGACCCTGGATCAATTCGCGGCGAGCAACATCTTCCGACCGATGGACATGCGCGATACCTGCTTCAACCCGCCCGCGCGTCTTGCGTCCCGGTGCGCTGCGACAGGCATGGGCGAGGGCAAGGTGCGGTTGGGGCGCGTGCATGACCCGGTGGCTGCCGCCATCGGCGGAGTTTCCGGGCACGCTGGCGTTTTCTCAACCGCCGAAGACCTCGCCGCGTTCGCGCGCATGATCCTCAATCGCGGCGCGCACGGCAACGAGCGCATCATCAGCAGCGCTTCTGTGCGTGCCATGACCACAGCGCAGGTGGAGATTGCAGGAGAAAGGCGCGGCCTGGGTTGGGACATTTGCACCTCGTATTCCAGCCCGCGCGGCGACCTGATGAGCCCCGCATCCTTCGGCCACACCGGATTCACGGGAACTTCCATCTGGATTGATCCCGAAAAAGACCTATTCGTGATTCTGCTGACGAACTGGGTGCATCGCCGCGAGAGCCCCAACGCGAACCGTCTTCGCTCCCTCGTTTCCAATGTCGTCGCGGCCGGCCTGGAGCCCCGCTCATGAACGCCCCCAAAGTCGGAAAACTCTTCATGTTCGGCTTCGAGGGCACCGAGGTGACGGAACAGGCCCGCGCTCTCGTGCAGGACATGGAGGCGGGCGCGATCATCCTTTTCGCGAGCAACTGCGACACCCCGGCCCAGGTGCGCGAACTCACCGCCTCGCTTCAGCGCCTGGCAGCCGATGTGCACCGCTCACCCCTGCTGATTGCCATTGACCAGGAGGGAGGCGCTGTCCAGCGCATCCTGTCGCCTGCAACGGAATGGCCTGGCAACATGGCCCTCGGTGCGGCAGGGGATGAGCAACTGGCAGGCAGGGTGGGGGAGGCCATCGCGCGCGAACTTCTCGCAATGGGCATCAACCTGAACATCGCCCCGGTCGTGGATGTCAACAACAACCCGGACAATCCGATCATCGGAATTCGCTCCTTCGGCGCGGATCCCAACAGAGTCGCAGCGCTGGGAGCAGCCTTCATCCAGGGGATGCAGAACGGCGGAGTGGCGGCGTGCGCGAAACATTTTCCCGGCCACGGCGACACGGCGCAGGATTCGCACATCACCCTTCCCTCGGTGCCCCATGATCTGGAACGTTTGTGGCGAGTGGAACTGCCGCCCTTCGACGCTGCGGCGCACGCCGGAGTTGCGAGCATCATGACCGCCCACGTAACATTCCCCGCCCTCGAGCCTGAGCCGGGCCTGCCCGCCACACTATCGCGACGCGTGATCACGGGGCTGCTGCGAAATGAGATGCGATTTCGCGGCCTGATCGTGGCCGATGCGCTTGAGATGGCAGCCGTGGCCGACAGGTTCGGCGTTCCCCAGGCCGCTGTGCGCGCCCTGCAGGCCGGGGCCGACATGGTGCCCGTCTGCTCGGGGTTCGAGCGGCAGAGGGATGCATTTCAGGCGGTATCGAGAGCATGTCTCGAAGGGCGCATTCCCGGCGACTGCGTTGACCGCACGGCGCCTTGCCGCGCGAGGGTGCTGTTGTCGTCGCTGTCCGCGCCGCGCCCCGACCTGGATGTAATGGGCTGCGCTCAACACCGGGCGCTCGCGCAAGAAGTTGCGATGCGAGCCGCGACCCTGGTGAGCAACCAGGCGGGCCTCGTCCCCCTGGCGCTGTCACCCGATGAAAATGTGCTCGCCGTGTGGTTCAAGCGCCTGCCGAGGACGCCTGTTTCTCAGGAAGAGCAGGCTGCCGCCGGTCTGAGCGATTCGCTGCGCCAACATCACGGCCTCGTGAGCACCATGTCCGTCGAGATGGATCCGACGCGAGAGGAAATCGCTGCCTGCGTGAACCAGGCCCGTAAGGCCTCAGCCGTGGTCATCGGGACCCTTGACGCGCACTTGCACCCTTCGCAGGCGCAACTAGTCCACGCCCTGCATCGAGCGGCGCGCAAACTGATCGTCGTCGCTGCAGGCTATCCGGCCGACATGCGCTTCTTCCCGCAGGTTGATACCTATCTTGCCTGTTACTGCTGGCGTAAGGTATGCTTGCAGGCGGCGGCTGCCGTGATTTTCGGTAAGTCAGAGGCGCGCGGCTGCCTGCCGGTGGAGATCCCTGGAGTGGAGAGATGATGCGACCCGCTGGAATACTCGCAGCGCTTGCTATCGCGGCCTTCGGCGGCGTTCTGCTGCCGGATGACGGCGCCGGAACTCTCTCGGCAGCGGACAGAAAAGCGGTGGAGGATGTCGCGGGCGCGTTCATCGCGGCCCTGGTGCGCGACAACCGTCCTGCCTTGCGCCGCCTCGTTCCCCAGAAGCCGGAACATCGCTGGGGCAAGTTCCCCTTCACCTCCGACCCCAGGCTGGACAAGGTGGTGGTTGATAAGAGCAAGGCCGGCGCATTCTTCGCAGGCGGCCATCGCCATGCCTGGCTGCCGCAGAAGAGCCTCTTCGCCCTGGTTCTCATAAAAGAGGACAGAGAGTGGCCCTGGAAGATTCGCAGTGTGCTGTGGTATGAGCGCGTGCCCAGCCGCGTGCGCCTGCCGCAGCGCAGCCCAACCGACCAGGACAGGGCCAACGAAAAGGAAGCAATGCGCTGCGTGCGGGCCTATATCGAAGCCTGGCGCAAGTCGGACTTCGAGTTGCTCGAGCGCCTGACCTATCACTGGGTCGAAGGCTCCGGGCAAAAGAGGCCGATCCGCCTGAGGGACCTCGATCTCAAGGTAACCGGCGCCGACGGAGAAGCGAGCGTCGAGTTCAAAGCGCGCCTGTGGGTTCTGCGCATCATCCCTTACAGCGTTGACGGCACGCTTCAGGTCGTGAAGGAAGGCCCAAACTGGAAGGTGCAGGAGAACTCGATTGCCTTCTAGCAACCGTGACGTAGGAGAGTCCGCCGATCCGCCGGCCGCGGACGGATTGCTCCCTGCCGGAGAGATCGCCCGTCTCCCCTCCCCCCTTGCGGGGGAGGGTTGGGGTGAGGGGGCAATGTGATTGGCTGCCTCGTTCTCACCCCCACCTTCATCCTCTCCCTCTCGGACCCTGAAGGGTCCCTTCGGGATCCTAAAGGGCCCCATCGAGTGGGAGGAGAATCTCTGGAGCCCAGAAACGGCCCGACTTGCACGGGAGCCATCCGTCTTCCGCTCTATGATGATGTGCCCTTTCTTTGAGGTCATCAGGTCGTGCTGGAGGCAGCCAACGTAGCGCGCGTGAAACGCTGGCGAAGAAATCCAACCACGGCGTTCGTTCTCGGCGTCGCGAACGGAGTGCTGTGGAATTTCGCCTCCGCCTTCGTCAACGACAGCACCGTGCTTCCCACGTTCGTGAATGAACTGGGAGGCGGCCCCGTTCTGGTCGGCTTGATCCCGCTTGTGAGCGTCGCCTGCTGGAACCTGCCCCAACTGGTCGCCGCAAACATGCTCCAGGCTGCTCGACGCCATATGCCCATGTATCGCACCTCATCCCTGCTGCGCGCGCTGGCGTGGCCGGGTGCGGCGATAGCCACCCTCTATTGGGCAGATCAGAACAGGCCGCTGGTATTGGCTGCGTTCTTCACGATGTATGCCCTTTTCATGCTCTCCGGAGGCTTCGGAGGCATGGCCTTCACGACCGTGGTGGCGCGCACGATTCCAGCGACCAGGCTGGGGCTGTTCTTCGGCCTGAGGCAGATGGGCGGGGGCCTGCTCGGAGTGGCCGCCGGGGCGATAGTCTGGCGCGTGCTGCGCGATGCGAAGGAATCGGTCGCCAACTATGCCACCCTGTTCATCTGGGCGTCCGCAATTTTCATCGCAGGCTGGATCCTGTTCGCCCTGATATCGGAGCCTGAGCCAGCGCCTGCGAGGCCGAGGGAGCCGATGGGCCGCTTCTTCGCCCAGGCTTGCGCCCTGATCAAGACGGACCCCGATTTCCGCAGGCTGTTCGCGGTGCGCATGCTTCAGTCCGTGGCGCTGATGGCTGTTCCTTTCTACGTCGTCTATTGCTGCGAGGTGCTGCGCGCGCCCAGGCAAATGGTCGGCGTCTATCTCCTCGCGCAGATGGTGGGGATGATCGTCTCCAACCTGGTCTGGGCGCCGCTCTCGGACCGGGGCGGCAATCGCCTGGTGCTGAGAGTCCTGGGGGCCGACATCCTGCTGGCGACTGCGCTTGCGGCGGCATTATCCCTCATGGGCCGACAGGGCCCGGGGGTTGGTTTCCCGCTGGTCTTCTTCCTGCTGGGCACCCTCTCCAGCGGCTCGGTGATCGGCAACACCAACTACCTGCTGGAGATGGCCCCCGTCGTCAGCACCCCGCTCTACGTTGCGGCGATGAGTACCTTCACGACCCTCGGGGCGGCATCTTCTCTCGTGGCGGGCAAATTGATCGAGGTCATCGGGTTCCACTTCGTATTCGTCGCGGCGGCGGTGCTGGGAGCCGCTTCATTCGCCGCAACTGCGAGGCTGCGAGAACCAAGGTCATTCGTCTGACTGCGCGCGGGCGGCGGCCAACCTCAGTTCGGAGAGGATTGTGTCGAGGCTGCGCCGCGGGCGTATCTCGCGAAATTCCTCCAGGGCCTCCAGGTCGGATTCGAGAGAGCCTGTGCGGCGCGCGAGCGCCAGGGCCTTTTCCAATTCCACGTGCGCTTCCCGCGCGTCGTCCCTTTCCAACAGAGCCATCGCGCGCATGAAGTAAGGCATGCTGCGGTGGGGCATCAGGGTCGCGGCGCGGTTTGCAGCCTCCAGCGCCGTTCCAGTGTCCGCGCGCAGGCATAGAATCCACGCAGCATAGATATCGCCGGATGGGTCGCACGGCCGCGCTTCGCCGAGCCGCTTGCAGATCTCGAGCGCCTCTTCATCGCGCCGCTCGGGGATCAGCAACTCGATCAGCCCGCGCATTGCCGGGTAATACAGCGGGTTGAGTTTCCAGGCTTGCATCAGCAGGCGCTCCGCCTCGGCAAATCGCCCCCGCCGCCGCACTATCCAGCCCAGCCGCGCAGTGGCGACTGCCTTCCTCGGTGTCGCCTCGATGGCTTTCCTCGCCACCTCTTCCGCTTCTTCCCAGCGGCCCTGGTCGGCGAGGGTGTTAGCATAGTCTTCGCAAACTTCGGCCAGGGCCTCGCCGCTGTTCGCGCCCATTGTCTGTTCGTAAAGCGCGTCTGCCTCCTGCATCCTGCCCGACTCCGCCAGCAGGGCCGCCAGTTCGCACGCGTATCTGGGCTCATCGGGCTCAGCGGCCACCGCTCGCCGCAGGCATTGCTCCGCGTCCTGGTAACGGCCTTGCTTGCGGAAAAGCAGCCCCAGGGCGGCGTGCGCCTCCGGCACGTCGGGCTCGACATCGAACACGCTGCGATAGCACGCCTCGGCCTCCTCGTAGCGCCCCAGGTCGCGCAGCAGGTCCCCCAGCCGGCCGTAGCCCCGGTAGTAAACGTTGTCCAGGATGATCGCCCTGCGATACAGTTTCTCAGCGTCGTCCACCAGCCCGGCGTGGGCCAGGCAGTCGCCCAGGTCGCAATAGGGCACCGGGCTGGTAGGGAAGGCGGTCATGCTGCTGCGGAAACAGCGCTCCGCCTCCTTGTAGTATCCCAGTTCGTGCAGCAGCGCCCCCAGTTCGGAGCATTCATCCGGCCCCGCAGGCCTGAGCTGCGCGCAGCGCGGCAGGAACTGCAGCGCCTCTGGTGTGGAGCCTATGTCGTGCAGGAACCTGCCCAGCGACCAACAGTTCCACTGGTCATCGGGCGCCAACTCAACCGCCCTGCGCAGGTGCTGCTCTGCGCGCGCGAAGTCGTCCTCCTCCCAGTATAGCGCCCCCAGGTTGTGGTGAACGGTCGGGTTGTTCGGGTCAATGCGCAGCGCCGCCAGATAGAGTTCCGATGCCTCATCGGTCCGTTCGTAGCGCTTGAGAAGCACTCCCAGGTTGACATAGGCGTCAGCAAACGAAGCGTCCAATTCTATCGCGCGCCGGTACCAGTTCTCAGCCTCCTCAGGCCGGTCCGCGTGGTCGTAGAAATGAGCCAGTTCGAACGCGGCCAGAGGGTCATCCGCATTGGCCTCGACGGCCCACTGGCGCGCCTGCTCCTCGATCTCCATCTCGTCTCGATCGTGCTCAGACACGCAAGAGGATATTCTGGGGCTTCACATCCTTTCCTGCGCGTTTCAACCGGCAGAGGGGAAACCAATCACGCGATAGAAGATGCTGGTGGCGCATGCGCCGCTGGCGCGACGCGTCGGTCTGTAGGGCGGGGGCTCCGCCCCCCGCCGTTCTCGCTGCAAGATTGTGAGGGTTCGGTGAACAGCGACATTCGCGTTCTGGAGATCGAGCCGCGCTTCTCCGAAGAAGTCTGCCGCACCCCCCTGAAGTTCGGGGCGGTGGTGATGGACCGCCTGACATACTGCGAGGTGCGGGCTAAGGTCGAGACGCGCGCAGGCAGTGTTGCCGAGGGATGGGGCGGCATCTTCCTTGCCGATTTCTGGGCCTTTCCATCTCGCGTTGTGCCGCACGAAGCACGCGATGCAGCGATGCGCCGGATCGTGTCCCGTTATGCGAGCCATATTGCCGGCATCACCAATCCGATGCACCCGATAGACATTTTCTTCGAGACCGAGGCTGAGTTGCGCACGATCGCCGGTGCGGTCTCGCGCGAGATGAACTTCGCCGAGGAGATGCCCTTCCTGGGGGCCCTGGTCTGCGCGTCTCCTGTTGACGCTGCGCTGCACGATGCCTTCGGAAATGCGAATGGCATCTGCAGTTACGTCGGCTGCCGTTCGCAATTCATGGACCACGACCTCAGCCGTTGGCTTGGTCCTGCTTACCAGGGGAAGTACCCCGGAGACTATATCCGCCCCGAATACCTGCCGCGCGTGCCGGTCTTTCACTTGGTCGGCGGCCTGGACAAACTGCGCCGCGCCGAAATCACCGACGACGATCCCAGGGATGACCTTCCCGTCAGCCTCGACCAGTGGATAGAGCGCGACGGCCTCATCTGCCTGAAGGTGAAACTGCGCGGCAATGACCTGGACTGGGACGTTGACCGCATCGTCGCAGTGGCCGCGGTGGCGCGCGAGGTGCAGCAGCGGCAAGGCAAGGACGAACTATATCTGTCGGTTGACACCAACGAGATGTGCGAGACGCCCGACTACATCGTCGAGATGCTTGTCAAGGTGAGGCAGCGCTCCCCGCGCGCCTTTGACGCGATCCTCTATGTCGAGCAGCCCACGGGGCGAGACCTGCGCGGCCTTGGGTTCGACATGCGCTCCATCGCAGGCCTGAAGCCGGTGATCATTGATGAAAGCCTGACGACGCTCGAGGACTTCAACCTGGCGATGGAACTCGGCTGGTCCGGTATCGCGCTGAAAACCTGCAAGGGCCACTCCGCCGCGCTGGTCTTCGCATCAAAGGCGGCGCAAGAGGGGGTGCCTTACTCGATACAGGACCTGACCAACCCCGGCCTGGCGCTGATTCACTCGGTCGGCTTGGCGGCGCGCCTCTCGCCGATCAAGGGCGTGGAAGCCAACGCGAGGCAATTCTTCCCTGCGACCTCGCGGCGTCATGCGCGCGTCCATCCCAATATCTTCAACGTGAAAGACGGCCATGTGACCACCGAAAGCCTGGGGCCCACCGGCCTTGGATACCGCATCGAGGAGATGGAGAGGCAAGGAGAATGAGCAAGCCAAGGATCGCGATTCTGGTGAGAGGGCGTTTGCACGACGAGTTGTTCGCGCCGCAGGTCGAGCGCGCATTGCGCAGGTTCGCAGAGCCCGTGCGTTTTCCGGGCACCGAGCAGAAGTGGCCGTCGGATGAACTCAAGCAAGCGCTTGCTGATGCGGACGGGTGCATCGGAAGTTGGGGCAAATACCGCATCGGGCCCGAGGAGATCGCCGCTGCTCCCAGGCTGCGCATTATCTCTCACGCGGCGGGCACTATCCGCTCGCACGTCGCCCCCGAGGTCTTCGATCGCGGCATCGTCGTAACAAGCGCCGCATCGGCCATCGCGCCCTACGTGGCGGAAGCGGTGCTCGGCCTTGCCATCGCGCTGCTGCGCCGCGCGCACATGCACGACCGCGCGATGAAAACCGAGCGGACATGGGGCGATGAGCGCTTCAAGCCCGGCCTCACACTCTTCCGAGAAAAGGTCGGGCTGGTCGGATTCGGCAGAGTCGCGCGCGACTTGGTGAAACTGCTGCGGCCTCTCGAAGCGCAGGTGATCGCCTACGATCCTTTTGCGGATCCCGGCATGGCCAAGAAGATGCGCGTGCGGCTGACGACCCTTCAAGAGGTGATGAGCACCTGCCGCGTGGTCTCCCTGCACGTCGCAAACCTCCCTGCTGCCCGGCACATGATCGGCGCGGAGCAGTTGCGCATCATGCAGGACGGCGCCGTGCTGATAAACACCGCCCGCGGCGCGCTGCTCGATCACGATGCCCTTTACCAGGAACTCAAGAACGGGCGCATTCACGCAGCGCTCGATGTTACCGACCCCGAGCCGCTCCCTCCCGACAGTCCCTTGCGCGATCTTCCGAACATCATCCTCACGCCCCACATCGCCGGGCCGGTGCTCGAGCGCCGCTGGGAGTTGGCGATGATGGTCGTCAAAGACCAGCGCCTCTTCTTCTCCGGCAAGAAACCCATCTACCAGGTAACAAAAGACATGCTCGAATGGATGGCCTGACCGGGACATGAAAGCCTATCCTGGCAATCAGAGCCCCACGAAAATGTCATTCTGAGCCCGCCAGCCGGCGGGCGAAGAATCTCTCTGTTCCGAAGAAACTAAGGGATGCTTCGTCCGTCCGCCGGTTGGCGGACTGGCGGACTCAGCCTCCCTGGCAGGTGCTCGCAGGGGGTTATTCGAGCCACAGCGGCGAAACAAATTGCCAGTGGTAGCACAGGTTTCCAACCTGTGCACGCTGAGCAGACATGAGACTCGTCATCTTCGACGTGAATAGCCTCCTGCATCGGGCATTCCACGCCCTGCCCCCGCTCACTACCGCGCGCGGCGAGCCGACCAACGCGGTATATGGGCTCCTGAACATGCTCAACAGGATTATCGAGCAGGAGCAGCCCGACATGCTCGCCGCCTGCATGGATTCGCCCGGCCCCACATTTCGCCATAAACAGTATGCGGAGTACAAGGCCACGCGCGAGCGGCCGCCCGACGAACTCATCCATCAGATGGCAACTGCCAAGGAAGCCCTACAGGCATTGCGCATCCCCGTCTTCGAGATGGAGGGCTACGAGGCGGACGACCTGGTCGGTGCGATTGCCAGGCGAGCCAGCGAAGCCGGCCACGACGTAACGATCATCAGCGGCGACCTGGACATGCTCCAACTGGTCTCCGATAACGTGCGCGTGATGGCCACACGCAGGGGCGTAACGGATACGGTGCTCTACGACCGGCGCGCTGTCCGCGCGCGCTTCGGCCTGCAGCCGGAGCAAATGGTTGATTTCCGCGCCCTGAAGGGCGACGCCACCGACAATGTCCCCGGAGTCCCGGGGATCGGAGAGAAGACAGCCTCGAAGTTGATCGGCCGGTTCGGCAGCGTTGAGACAATTCTCGCTGACCCCGAAAAAGTCGAGGACACCAAAATCGCACAGGCCCTGTCGGAGCACAGGGACCAGATAATGCTGGCCCGGGACATCTCGAAAATCGCAACCGACATGCCTCTTGAACTTGACCTTGATTCCCTGCGCAGGGAGGAACCGGACAGCCCCACCCTTGAAGCCCTGCTGCGGCGCCTGGAGTTCCGCGCCCTGGCGGAAAGGCTCCTTGGCGCGGCTCAAGTTTCCGGCCCGGTCGCAGCGGATGTCGAGGTGGCCTTCGAGGGCCAGGCGCTGTCGCACGCGCTCTCGATCCTGCGCAAGGCGGAGCATCTCTACCTCCACCTGGTTACCGACAAGGGAGACTCGCTGTCTCCATCCCTCGCCGCTGTTGCCTTGAAGCCGGATTCCGGCTCCGCCGTCTTTCTCCCCGTGACGAAAGGAGCAGGCCTTTTCGATCACGGCAAAGCTGCGGGCCTCGACGAGGTGCGCGATCTGCTCGAATCCGAGAAGACGGGCAAGTCCGTTCACGACGCGAAGCAGGCCTATCTCGTTCTCAAACGCCTGGCCATCGAACTGCGCGGCGTGGCCTTTGACCCCATGATTGCCTCCTACCTGCTCGACCCTTCGAGGCCGAGCCACGCTCTGGATCACCTTGCCCTCGAGTTCCTTGATCAGAAAGGGGCCGACGCCCTTGCCCCGCTGCAAGCGGGCGACCTGAAAACGTCCGCCGCCCAGGCCGCCCTGCGCGCGAACTGGGTCCAGCAGTTGGAGCGGGCCATGATGCCCAGAATGCAGCAGCACGGCCTGGAGCCTCTGTTTGGAGAGGTGGAACTCCCGCTTGCCCGCACGCTCGCCGAGATGGAACTCCGCGGCGCAGCGATTGACGTTCCTTTTCTCAATGCGCTCTCCGACCAGATGGGCAAGGCCGAAAACGAAATCCAGCAGCGGATCTACGACCTCGCGGGCCAGACCTTCAACATCTCCTCGCCCAAGCAATTGCAGGCGCTCCTGTTCGACAAGTTGGGCCTGCCGAGGGGCAAGCGCACGAAAACCGGATACTCGACAGATGCCGAGGTCCTGGGAGAACTCGCCAAGGACCACGAGATCGTCGCCAATATCCTTCAGTATCGCGAGTTGTCCAAACTCAGATCCACGTATGTTGACGCCCTGCCGCGCCTGATCCACCCCGAAACCGGCCGCGTTCACACATCGCTTAACCAGACCGTTACCGCCACCGGCAGGTTGAGCAGCAGCGAGCCGAACCTCCAGAACGTACCCGTGCGCACCGAACTGGGCCGCCAGATCAGGCGCGCGTTCGTCGCCGGCGCTCCAGGGCAGGTCCTCCTTTCCGCCGACTACTCCCAGATCGAACTCAGGATACTGGCCCACATCTGCGGCGACGAACACATGCTCGCCATCTTCGCGCAGGACCAGGACATGCACTCAGCCACAGCCTGCGAGATCTTCGGCGTCGGCCCGCAGCAGGTAACCCCCGAAATGCGCCGCCTGGCGAAGGTGGTCAACTTCGGCATCCCCTACGGCATCAGCGCCCAGGGCCTGGCGCGCGACATGGGCATTGCGGTGGAAGAGGCTGCGGCCTACATGGCGCGCTACTTCGAGCGCTTCCCCGGCGTCAGGGAATACGTGGACACGATCGTCGAGCAGGCCAGAAGGCAGGGGTATGTTACTACCCTGCTTGGGAGGCGGCGCTACCTGCCTGATCTGGACAGCCCCTCGCGCCCGGTGCGCGAGTTTGCCGCGCGCACGGCCATCAACACGCCCATCCAGGGCAGCGCAGCCGACATCATCAAGGTCGCCATGCTGCGCGTGGAACGGGCCTTGCTGCAAGTAGCGCTCGAGGCCAACATGATCCTGCAGGTTCACGACGAGTTGCTTTTCGAGGTGCGCGCTGAGCACCTGGCCCAGGCAGCGCAGATAGTCAAGCGCGAGATGGAGGCAGCCTTCCCGCTCGACGTGCCCCTGAAGGTCGAAGCCAAGGCAGGACCGAACTGGGCGGAAATGAGCCCGACCTGAGAAGGAAAGGGAATGGCGCGAGGCGAACCAGGACTCGAGCCGGCATCAGCCGGCAATCATCGCCAAGTTTAGGGCGTCACGCTGCGGGTAAAAAACCAGCGTGCGCCGGAGGACCGAACAATGGAGCCTACCGGGCAGAGTCAGCAGCCGGAAGCCGTCGTGCAACAACAGCGCGAACAACCGGAAGAACCACGCGAGCAGCAGCAATACGAGTCCACATTCCGGTCCCTGTCGGCCGGGGACATCGTTGCGGGCACAGTAGTCCAGATTGACGAGCAGGGCGCTCTCGTTGACGTCGGGATGAAGTCCGAGGGCCTGATCCCCGCCAGCGAGGCCAGGACCGCCACGGCGGAATCGGGCAAGCCGCTCGCCGTCGGCGACCGCATTGATGTCTATGTCGTGCGCCCAGAGGGCGAAGAGGGCCATGCCATCCTCTCCAAGACAAAGGCCGACTACGAGAACGTCTGGCGCCGCGTGACCCAGGCCCACGAACGCGGCGAGATCGTAACCGCGATGGTCAGCGAGCGCGTCAAGGGCGGCCTCGTGGTTGACCTGGGCCTGCGCGGATTTCTGCCCGCCTCGCACGTCGTTACCAAGAACATCTATACCCTCGATCGCTTCGTGGGGCAATCGCTGAAACTGAAGATCCTGGAAGTTGATCGCGCGCGCAAGCGCGTCGTAGTTTCGCAGCGGCTGGCGGCCGAGGAGGATCGCCAGCGGCGGCGCGAGAAGACGCTCGAGGGCCTCGAGGAAGGGCAGGTCAGAAAGGGCATCGTGCGCCGCCTCACAGACTACGGCGCCTTCGTTGACCTGGGCGGCGTGGACGGCCTGCTGCACGTCACAGAGATGTCCTGGACGAGGGTCCGCCATCCCTCGGACATCGTGAAGCCGGGGCAGCGCCTCGAAGTGATGGTGCTCAAGTTCGACCGCGACCAGGCCAGGGTATCCCTGGGCCTCAAGCAGATCCTTCCCGACCCGTGGCAGCACGTGCACGAGCAGTTCCACGTTGGAGACGTGGTGGACGGCATTATTACCCGCCTGGTGCCGTTCGGCGCCTTCGTGATGCTTGAAAGCGGCATCGAGGGCATCGTCCCCACGGCCGAATTGACCGAACAACGCATCTCCCGGCCCGAGGAAGCGGTGGCCGTTGAACAGCGCGTGCGGGTCAGGGTTCTCTCCATGCGCCCGCAGGAGCGGCGCATGACCCTGTCGCGCCGGCAAGCAGAGCAGGAGGCCGAGCAGCAGGAATATCGTCGCTACGTCTCTCGGCAGGCCGAGGCAGGCAGGATAACCCTCGGCGACCTTGTCGGCGAGGCGCTGCGCGCCGAGTCCCCGCAGCCTGCCCACGAACCGGTCGCTGAACCTGCCGACGAACTTGCCGCTGCCGAACAGGCGGAAGAGGCCGAACAGGTCAACCTCCAGCCGCTCGCGCAGGCAGGCGAGCCCACCTCCGAGCCGGCAGCCGACCAATTCCAATCGGTTCAACCGATTGAGCCGGTTCAACAGGACGAAATATGCTCGTCATCGGACTCACCGGCGGAATCGCCAGCGGAAAAAGCACCGTCGCCAGGCTCCTCGCCATGAAGGGAGTCCCAATTCTGGACGCAGATCTGGAGGCGCGGCACGTGCTTGCGCGCGCCAGCCCCCTGCTTCTCCAGGTGCGCGAGCAGTTCGGCGATTCCATCTGCACCCCCGACGGCGACTTGGACAGGAAGGCGCTCGCCAACCTGGTGTTTCGCGATCCTCAGGCCAGGGAGAGGTTGAACCGGATAACCCATCCTGCTATCATTAGTCGCCTGCAGCAGGGCCTGGACGACATTCGGAGAAAGGGCAAGCACAAGGCCGCGGTCGTCGTCGCTCCCCTGCTTTTCGAGGCGGGCCTTGAGCAATGGTGCGATCGGGTGATAGTCGTCTGGGCCAGCGAGCGGGAGCAAGTCAGACGTCTGATGCTGCGCGACAGCCTGTCCGAGCAGGAAGCCTGGCTGCGCGTGCGCTCCCAGATGCCCCTGCAAGAGAAGAACGAGCGCGCGGACTGGGTGGTGGACGCCGAGGCAGGGCAAGGGGAGATCGAGCGCCAGGTCGAAAACATCTGGCAAGAAATCGTGCAAGCGGCCGCTTGAAAGCAGGAAAACGCTTTACAGCGGCGAAAATGCGTGGTAACATTGCGGGCCGTGTCTTGCCCGCTGCAAGAAACCAGACCATGAGGAGGGAGTCGGCCCCATGCGGCGCACAGTGAAGGGACCCGCGAGCAGAACCATCGCCAGGCTGGTTTGCCTGCTTTTCACCTTCTCCTTTGTCATCGGCCCGGCCGTCCTGCCGGCAATGGCGCAGGAAGGCGAGGTGAAATACAAGGCCATACCGGTAGTCATCCTCGACTTCGAGAACGTAAGCGACCGGCCCGATCCTGTCCTGGGCCGAAAGGCAGCAGATGCTCTTGCCGTGCAACTGGACCCCGAGCGCTACGAAGTCATCGAGCGCGCCACGGTGCAGAACTACCTTGACGATCTCAAACTGACGCTGCCCCTGGACAGGGACAGCCAGATGCGTCTGGGCAGGGCCCTGAACAAGGCCGGCGTCAGCGTTTACGCGATCATCACCGGCCAGGTGCGCAGTGCAAAGGTGGTTCCGGGCCCCCGCGGCGTCGAGGGCCGGGTCGAACTGGCCGTGCTGATGCGCGACCTGAGCACCGAGGAATATGTCAACGGCGCCCTGCAGACGGCCAGCAGCAGCCCCAAGCCTGGCTACGAGGCCAACGAGGACGCCCTGATTGACGAGGCCCTCACCACCGCGGCTGACAAGTGCGTTCTCACCATGGCTTCCCAGCGCCTGGCAGAGGCGACCATCATGGTCGTCAGGCGCGATGCCGCCCTGATCAATGCCGGCATACGCGACGGTATGAGGGTAGGCATGAAAATGATCGTCATGCGCTTCCGCGAGCCGGTGGGTTACCTGGTGCTCCACAACGTGGATGAGAAGCACAGCGAGGCCACAATCACTCAGAACCTGCGCGGAATCGCCGAGCGCGACAAGGCGATCGTGATATATGAACTGCCGCAGAAACCCAAACCCAGATTCGGAGAGCCGAGCCCTGGCAGAAAGCGCACCTTGTTCGGGTCATCGGGCCTGTGGGGCATCGTGGGGGCCGTGGCAATGCTGGCTTTCCTCGGCGGCGGCAACAAGCAGAGCCCGGGAGAGGGAGCGCCCGGCGGCGTGGTTGCCAGCGCGCTGGCCAACGCGGCCGCGCTGGGGTGGGCCGACATTGCAGGCCAACTGGTGGGCATGAACCTGCTGACCTGGCGGGGCCCCGAACGCGGCTCCGAGGAGTTGTTGGCCTACATAATCTGCCGCGACGGCGCACCCATCTGGATTACTCGCCCGCGGGAGGGCGGCGGCTACTTCTTCATAGACCCATTCAGCATGATGTTCAACCCCACCGTCTTCCAGCAGGTCACCGTCACCATTGACATTGACATAAACACAGGCGTGGTCACTACCTGGGACCGCACGGTGGACACCGCCGACACGCCGTGCACCGCGCTACCCGCCATATCCGCACTTGACCAGGCCTTCACAGCCACTTTCTGCTGCCAGCCCTCGGTTCTCGGCATGCCCTACACCTACCAAGTCCAGCGCCTGGCCAGGTATGCCATTACCACCCCGGGAGGAGGAACCACGACCGCCGCGCCCCCGGCCCAGGGCCCAGCGAACAAGAAAGGCGACCGGGCCAAACAGGTCGCCGGGGTAACTTACATCATCAAACTGGATTCTCCGCTCAGCATCGTGGCTGGGCCCGCCTCGATGACTCCGCCGCCCCCGCTCGTGAAGCCCATTGACAACGCCTCCATAACCAACCCCTCGGCGGTAGAGTTCACGTGGACGACCGTCGCGGGGGCCGACGACTACGTGCTGCAGATTTCGCGCGACAACGTGTTCCGGTCGCAGAACACCGTCACCATACCGGCCCCGCTGGGAATGGCGCCGGGGGGCAAGAGCGTATCCAAGATAGTGGACGTTGCCACGAGTTTTCCCGGCACGGGTGCGCAGATAATGTACTGGCGCGTGGGGGCGCGCTTCACCGGCGACCAGGCTCCCCCCCGGGTGCAGCCTGGATGGACCAGGACGCAGGATGCAGGCTACGTTTGGAGCCTGCCAACCACGTTTACGATGACAATTACCAGCCCGATGCCGCCGGCGCGAGGCAGTATCACCCGGCCGCACAGCGCTCGCTAACCCGGAGGCGCAGCGAGGGAATGGATCTTGCGTTGATCGTGAGTGGGTTCGAATGAGGTTCGAAACGGCAAGCCGAGTAGGAGGACTGGCATGAGGAGTGTCATCCGCAGTAGTTTTTGCCGCCGCGTGGCACAGTTGCTCGTGGTCGCGATGGCACTGCCGCTGGTGGCAGTGCCCGTGTCTGCGGCGCCACAGCCGATCAGCGTTCTCGTGCTCACGTTCGAGAACAAGAGCGGCGTGGGCGGCCCGGAAATGGCGGACCGCGTTACCGATGAAGTGGTCATCGCGCTGGGAGAGACGGGCCGCGCTGCGCCTGCGCGCCTGGACCCCGACTCGCCCAGCGTCAAGCGCGCAGTGGAGGTGGAACGCACGCTGCAAAAGCGGGACCTGCTGCCTCCCTGGGATGCGCGCAAGGCGGCTGCGCTCGGCAAGGTGCTGGGCGTGGAATCGGTGCTCATCGGCACGGTTGACCAGTACTCCTTCGACGCAAAGGCCCGCAAAGCGCAAGTCATCCTCACCGTGCAGCGCGTGCAGGTGGCGGCCCCCGAGGTGCCGGTTCCGATTGCCGTCAACGGCGCCAGCGTCACAAAGGTGGGGGCGGTTCAGGAAGGGCCGCTTTTGAACGAGGCGATAGCCGATGCAGCGTCCAAGTTGGCGCAGGCGGTAACGGGCGCGGCGCCCACTGCCAAGCAAGCGCCGGCGAAGCCGACGGTCGGGGGGCGCAAGAACCACTGGCTTGTGACGGCGCTTGCCGTCGTCGCGGGCATCCTGCTGCTGGGTAGCCGCGGCGGCCACGCGGGCGCTCCGGCAGCAGGCAGGGCCCCCATCAGCAGTGCGCTGTGCGAGGCGCAGGCCAACAGCGTCGCGTTGACCTGGGCGGTGGATACGAGCGGCACCGCCCCCGGAGGATTCAACATCTACCGCGCGCTCGCCGGCGACGCTCCTCTGGGCGGGCAGGACCGCATCGGCGCAGCGCCGGTGAGAGCATTCTTTGCGCGCAGGGCCGCGATTGGGCCCTACCAGAAGATCGCAAACGCCTCGGGAACTGCGCGCGGCACGAACGACACCGGCGCGGCGCTGGGCAAGGTCTATGCCTACCAGATCCGCGCTATCGTCTCTGGCAAGGAAAGCGCTCCTGTTGACTTCAAGAACAGGTTGGAGCCTGTGGAAACGGTTGTGGTGGGCCCTGGCGTGCCCGTTGCGCCCAGAGGCGTTACCGTCGGGCCCGGAGGGGGCTCGCTGGTTATCAGGATAAGTTGGCAGCCGAATCCCGAAGCCTTCGTCACCGGCTACAGGGTTTACCGGGGCACTTCGGCCACCGCCCTGTTTCTGCTGGGCGAGTTCCCTGCAACGCAGACAACCCACGACGACGCGCGCAACACCGTCGCTAACAAGACCTATTACTACGTCGTGGCCGCGGTCGGCCCCGGCGTCGGCGGCACGCCCATCGAGAGAAGGTCGAACCCCAGGTCCTACACCGTGACCCCCGGGGCGCTGGGGCCGCCGACCAACCTGACCGCCTTGCCGGGTCAGGACAAGATTACCTTGAACTGGACGCCGAGCATTGACAGCGCAGTTAGCGGCTACAACATCTACCGCAACAGCACCAGGATTGCCAATGTCGCCGGCCGCACCACCAGCACCTACCCGGACACCAGCGTTACCGCCGGCACGACCTACACCTACTGGCTGCGCAGTTATGACGCTTCCACCCCGCCGCGCGAGAGCGCAGACTCGAATCACGTAACTGCCAGGACGAGCACGCCGCCTGCAACCATTACCTGCTCGGCTATTCCCACGGCGATCGTGGGCAACGGCGTTGACACGGCCGCGATCAAGGGGCTGGTGAAGGATTCGTCAGGCAGGCCGGTGGGCGGCGCCAGCGTGCGCTTCACTTTGATGACCGCGGGCGGCGGCACCCTGGTGGTAGTTGCCGGCGGAAGCAAGCAGGGCAATGACGTGGTCGCGCCGACGGACGCCTCGGGCGTTGCCCAGGCGGGCCTCAAGGCCCCGAAGGTTACCACCCAGATTGACTCGACTGTGCGCGCCACCGTCGAGACAACGACGATCACGTGCACCACCAAGGTGACCATAAAGGTCCCCACAGCCGCCTCGGTCAGCGTCCTCGCGGAGCCAGGCACGGTGGTCGCGAACGGCGCAAACCGCAGCCGCATCGCCGCCGTCGTCAAGGATTCCGGCGGCGTGGGCATCTCCGGCGTTACCGTTACATTCTCGGTTGACAACACGGCGATTGCAGTGCTTCTCAGCACTCAAGCGCAGACCAACAATGACGGGCGCGCGACAGTCGAGTTGCGCAGCGCGGCGATCAATGCCATGGGCATGGTAACCGTAACGGCGCGCGAGCCCAGCGGCAAGCAGGGCACCGTGTCGGTCAATTTCGTCGCCCAGCCTTCGCTCACCGTGTCCGTCAGCCCGACCACCATTCCGGCGGGCGGCGTGGGAAGCACAGCGCTCGTTACCGCAACGGTGAAGGCCGCCGACGGCACGCCCGTCCCCACCCAGAAGGTCAACTTCGGATTCAACGTCGCGGGAGCCCCGACCGCCAGCACAACCGGCGCGACGATTGCTCCCGCGTTCGCAGTCAGCGACTCCGGCGGCCTGGCATATGCCACGCTCACCAGCCCGCCCAACCTTGAGCACGGAAATGCCGACGTGATCCTGGCCTGGATGGACAGCAATGCCAGCAACGCGTTCGAAGCGGCCGAGGACCGCTGGGCGATCGTCGGCATCACCTACACCGAGGCCCCGGCCACCGTAACGGTTACCGCGGACCCGACCGCCATCCCGGCAAACTCGACTTCCACCTCGAAGATCACGGCGCTCGTATTGACTGCGCTGCCTGCTCCGACAGGGCCTGGCTTCCAGCCCGTCGCCAACGGGACGCTCGTGCGCTTCCAGACCAGCAGCGGCACCTTCGTTGGGACCGGCACCAACGCTGCAACAGCAACCACGGTGGACGGCATCGCCTGGGTCATGCTGCGCGCAAGCGACGTGGTGGGCGCGGTTACCGTGAGCGCCACCGCTGCATCGGTAACCGGCTCGACGCAAGTGCAGTTCCAAACGGTTCCCGATCGCATACTGACGCTCTCGGCAAGCCCGGGCTCGCTGGCCACCGGCGGCAACCAGGCAGTGATCACAGCCTGGCTGCGCCAGTCGGATGGGACCCCGGTCGCCGCGGCCACTATCACGTTCACCACCAATCTGGGGACGCTGACCCCCGCCCCTACTTCGTGCATCAGCGGAGATGACGGCAAGTGCACCATTACACTCACCTCCGGCGTGGAAGCAGGAACCGCGACCGTAACCGCCACCTCGGGAGAGCAGTTTGCCAGCATCCTGCTGCCGATCACGGGAGGGGCTCCTGCGCGAATATCCCTCGCGCCCGCTGCGCCGGATGTCATTGCGGCCATTGGCGGGCTCACCGCTGCCGCCGGGTTGCCCTCCAGCGCCCCGGTCGTGGCGAACGTTACGGATGCTAACGGCAACCCGGTTCCCGACGGCACCCCTGTCCTGTTCCACACCGACATCGGAACGATCCAGGGCTCCGTCCCGACCGTAAATGGGGTTGCGAGGGCCACCCTGGTATCCTCGACGTTCGAGGTGGCTACCAACTTTGCGACGTATAGGCCCGGAGTGGCCAGCGTTTATGCTTTGGCCGGAAGCGAGTCGGGGCCGAAGGCGGGGCCGTATCACGTGACGTTCGCCGGAGACTGGACCACCAGAACGCTTAATGGGGCCCCGAACGATACGAACTTCCAGAGCGAGTACGGCGCCGACTTCCGATCGGGCGCGATCGGAGGAATGGGCAGCGAGCCCAACCTGACCCCGATGGCGAGCGACGACACGGCGAGAAGGTTCTGGGTGTACCTCTATGACGCCAACAACAACCCGCTGCCAATCGGCGTGCCAGTAACGTTCAGGCTGAGGTATTGCGGCGTCGAGCAGACGACAGACGTGAAGACAAACTTGCTCCCGTCGGGGGCATTAGTGGAGTTCACCGTGACTAAGCTTGGCTCTGGTACCGTCGGGCCGAGCAAGTGCCTGGCCCTCTGCGATGTGGACATCACCACCTACAGCGGCGCGGTTAGCCAGCACGCGCTGCCAACACAGCAGTGGTTCGGCGCTGCATCGCCGACCGCAATAAGCCCGCCGCCGCAGCCCCCCACGATCCTCATCGGCGGGACGTGCTGCGGCGGTATTTCCGTCACCTTCGGCGGCATCACGGACAAGTATCCAAACACGGTGCAGGATGGCACGCAAGTATGCTTCGGCTATCAGGCGAACAGCCTGCAAAACATGAAGGGGCCTCCGACGCTGACGCCCGTGTTCGGTTCGACGGTGAACGGCTCGGCAACGGTGATCATTTACGGCTGCTCAGCGCCAGACAAGACCGGCAAGTGCCAGTCAGGCACCGTCACGCTGACGGCCTTCACCCCGCCCTGCCAGCCAAGTTCGCCGAATGCCGCGATAACAGTAAACTGGAAGACGCCCTCCTAAACCGGAGGTGGGTCATATGAGAGCAAGGTTCGCGCTGCTGGTGGTGCTGGTGGCCCTCGCGGGGTTGCCCGCGGGGGCCGATGGGCCGCGCATCCTGCTGGATGCCTACCAGTTTGACCCGCTGGTTTCGGTGCCTGGCGTGCCGGCCAACCTGACGGCGCAGGCGCCCGCCCCGGGGCAGGCCGCCTACTACATCGCCCAGTGCACCGGGCCGATAAAGGACTCTTTCAAGCAGCAGATGCAGGCTCAAGGCGCAAGGCTGCTTGAGTATGTCCCGGAATACGCCTTCCACGTGCGCGCCACCCCCGAGCAGGCCGCCGCCATGCGCTCCCTCGCGTTCGTGCGCTGGGTGGGGCTGATACAGCCGGCCTACAAGTTGGAACCTGGCTTGCTTGGCCGCACGGGCGTCGTTGACGTCCTCTTGAAAGCATACCCGGGCGAGAGCCCCGACCCGATCGCAGGCGCTGCCAGCATGTGGGGGGCGAGAGTCGTTGACTGGAGCAGAAGGCTGGGCGGCCTGGTCAGGGCTCAGGCTCCGGCCCCGGTCATCGCGGCCCTGGCTGGCGTGAGCACGGTCTCGTGGATCGAGACCTGGAAGACGATCGGGCCCTGCAACGACGTCGCGCGGCGCATCATGAGCGTCAGTTTCCAGTCGTGGGAGCGGCCGGGGGGCTATGATGTGTGGCAGAACAACGGCCTTTTCGGCGCCGGCCAGGTCGTGGGGGTTTCGGACTCAGGCCTGGACACCGGAGACCTGGCAACCATCAATCCGGACTTTGCAGGGAGGGTGAAGGCGTTATTTTCCTACTCGCCAGACGGACGTTTTTGGGACCTCGAGGGCCACGGGACGCACGTTTGCGGTTCTATCCTGGGCAATGGGGCTACCTCCGGCAGCGTTCCCAGCGCCCACGAATACACCATGTCCTATGCGGGCGTTGCCCCCGAAGCCCAACTCGTGTTTCAAAGGCTCGAAGATGATGAAGGAGACTGGCATTTCCCGACGGACCTATACGACCTCTTCGACCAGGCCTACGGCGCGGGAGCGCGCATTCACTCTAACTCGTGGAGGCAGTTGGGCACTCATAATGAACTGATCCTCCAAAGGTACACGGTCTACGCGCAGCGCATTGACCAGTTCATGTGGGATCACAAGGACATGCTGATCCTGTTTGCGGCAGGCAACGACGGGGTGGACCGCGACAGCCCGTGCTCCAACCTGACAGCAACCCCGCCGGTGCATGTGGCCGAGGGCGTGGTGGACTATGGCTCAATCGCATCCCCTGCTACCGCCAAGAACTGCCTGAGCGTGGGCGCTTCGGAGAGCGAAAGGGCAGTCGGCAATGTTACGTACAACAGTTCCTCGCCGACACGCTTTCCCGAGCTGCCAATTTCAACCGACCTTCAGGCCGACGACCCGAATGGCCTTGCCGCGTTCAGCAGCCGCGGGCCGTGCAGCGACAAGCGCACCAAGCCCGAGATAGTGGCTCCTGGGACCTGGATCGCCTCCGTGATGTCGCAGATGCTGTCAGGGGTCCCATGGTATATGTACGAGAGCGGCACCAGCATGGCTTGCCCGCTGACGGCGGGAAGCGCAGCCCTGGTGCGCGAGTATTACCAGAAGATGCAGGGGAGATCGAGTCCCAGCGCGGCCCTCATCAAGGCGACGCTGATGAACTGCGCGGACGAGATGGCCCCGGGCCAATATGGCATCTGGGATGCGCATATTTCCGTGCCGACAGGGACTTGTTCTGGTGGGCCCTTGCAGGAGATTGCGGCGCGGCCCAACAATGACGAGGGCTGGGGCCGCGTGAATGTGGGGGCCTGCATTTTCGACAAGACCCAGGGGCAGGGAGTCTGGTATCGGGAGGGCAGCAGCACCCGCGGGCTGTTCGTGACCGACAAGTCGCCGGGCCTGTCAACCGGGGAGACCCTTGAGTTATGGTTCACCGTTCTCGATACCACTGCTCCTTTCCGCGCCACCCTCGTGTGGACCGACCGCCCCGGCACTCCTGGAACCGGCAAGCAACTGGTCAACGACCTGGACCTCGAGGTGCGCGCGCCCATATCCGGTTCCGAGGGCATGGACTTCTTCGGGAATGGCAGCAGGGCTGTGCGGTACCGGGACACCCAGCGCGATCGCACGAATAATGCGGAGGAGGTTACCCTCCCGAATCCGTATCCGGGCCTATACCGCGTTCGAGCGTCCGGGTTCAATGTGCCGCAGGGGCCGCAGCCCTTTGCCTTGGTGGTCTCAGCCCCGCTGGCCAACGGGCTGAGCATAAACGGGAATGTTACTGACGAAGGCGGGGGTGCGAGGCGCGACGTGCAGGTGACAGTCTATGGCCGCACCGGCGCGCTGCGCAGCGTATCCACTAACCAATTTGGCCAGTACACGGTAACCGGGTTTTCACCGGGGACTTACACGGTGCGACCCCTTGCGCCGGTGGGGACTGCCGGCTTCAGTCCAGCGCAGCAGACGATCACCCTGCCGAGGGCAGGCGGTAATGCGACAGGCGTGAACTTCATGCTCATGGTGCGCCGCACTATCAAGGGGTGGGTTGGAATGCCCACCTGGGATCTGCCGTGCGGCACTGGGTATTCCTGGAATTTTGATGTCGCCACCGGTTGCAAGCCTTATGCGGTGACGCCGATAAAGGACGTCGTGGTTACGGCCGTGAGCGGGACACAGCGCGTCAGCGCCGTCACCACCGAGCAGGGCTACTTTGAGATGGGCGGCCTGCGGGCTGGAACGTGGACACTCTCATGTTCCCGGGCAGGCTGGTCTTTCCACCCGGCGAGTCAGAGCGTGTACTTCGGCTCGGCCCCGTATATCTGGGGATTTGTTTGGTTCTCGGGCGGAACCCCGGAGCCGAAGTACACTATCATGGGCGTGGTGAAGACGAAGACCGGCAGGCTCCTGCAGGGCGTGACCTTCAACATTCAGGGGTGGCAGCGCGGCGATATCGGCAACGTGCTGAGCGACAGTAGCGGGTTGTATTCCCGCACCGGGCTGCTGTGGGATTACTACACCATCACCGCCACCATGCCCGGTTTCCTCGTTCACCCGATACTCGGTGGCGGCATCGTGCTGTGGGCTGAGAACCACGTGGAGCGCACGGCCTACGTCGAGAATGTCAAACAAGATTGGTTCGCCGAGGACAGGGGCCTCGCGCTCACCAGCATGACCATCTCCGGCACTCCTCGCGTCAACCACAACTCAACGATCACCGTCGCGGTGCAGAACGTGAGCCGGGCCGCGGAACAGAACATCACCGTCACCGCCTACGACAACCAGGTCCAGATCGGCTCTGCAAAGACGATTGCGAGCATCGGGGGGCTGACCACCCAGGACGTAACCTTAGATTGGGTGCCCTCCACTGCAGGCACACACGTGGTGCGGGTCAATGTGAGCCGCGTTGAGGCGGAGCCATACGTTGGCGACAACACGCGCACCATCAACGTGTCCGTGGCTCCATAGCGGGATGAAATCGCTTTATCGCAGCGCCTGCTGGGCCACCCTGTGGCTCGCGGTTGCCCTGCCTGGCTGGGCGGCCCAATTCCAGGTCAGGGCCCGCGCGCAGCCCGCCCGCGTCAGCCCCGAAACCGGCTACGCCGAGATCATCGCGGAGATCCGCGATGAGTCAGGCCAGCCCGCGCCGGACGGCACCGAAGTCCTTTTCGCATCCACCCTGGGCACCATCGTCCCCACCGCTCAGACTCAGGGCGGGCTGGCGCGCAGCCGCCTGACCAGCAGCACCTCCGGCACCGCTCAGGTAACCGTGGCCGCTCTCGGCGCGACCGCACAGGTGGTCGTCGAGTTCACCGATGAGGCGGGCGGCGGCAGGTCGGAGTCCAGGGCGGTGCGCATTTCCGGCGGCTACGTGGCTTACAACCTGGAACGCCAGATCGTGGTGGCTGCGGACCGGGCCCGGCTGGAGCAAGGGCGCATCGTGATCGAGGCCGAGAGCCTGCAGTATGACGTGTCCATCGGAACCGTCAAGGCGCAGCGCGGCGTGCGCGTGAGCAATGGCTCCAAGGCTCTGGAGGGCGAACGCCTCTCCTACGATGTGTCGAGCAAGAACGGGCTGTTGATGCGAACTCGACCGAAGATCGCAGGGGCCTCGTTCCAGGCAAGCACGCTGATCGAGACCGAGGCAACGTGGGCGCAGGAAGCGGCGTTCAAGGCGATGACCGCCGACTCCGACCGGTCATGGGTCGTGGCCCGCCAGGTGATCGTTTACCCGCGCGAGAAAATCCAGTTCATACGCGCCCAGTTCTACCTGCAGGGCCAGCGGCTGATGGCCCTGCCATATCACCAGATTCCGCTGAACTCGTTCCAGTCCCGGCAGGGCCTCGTCAACCAGGTCGTGTCTTTCACCTCCAGCGGCGGCATCAACCTGGACTTTCCCGTCTATTACAGCACCACGAGCGCACGCAGCGGGTCGCTGCACATCAGGCGCAGCGGCTACTCGGGCATCTACGGGGAGGGCTGGTCGCTGGGGCTTCAGGAGGAATACGACCTGGGCCGCATGCGCGGCGTGTTGTCCCTGGATAATCTCACCAGCAGCACCAGGGGCCTGCGCTGGGAGCACCATCAGGGCATCGGGGAGACGACGGCAGACATATCGTTCTCGCACTACCGCTACGACTCGCGCTTTCCGGCCATGTCCTATGGCAACGCCTTCATCCGACGAGACGTGGGAAAGGCCGACCTGACACTCACTGCCAGCGGCAGCCGCTACGGGGCGGGCACGGATTGGAGCACGACTACCGCCTTTCGCTGGCCCCAGGCGACCGTTGGCAAAACGTCATGGCACTACGGCGTCGCCACCGATCTGCGCGTGGGCACCGGGCCGGGCCTCATGTGGATGCAGCCTTACCAGAGCAGAGCCGTGCGCACAGAACTCGGCCTCGACCTGGATCTCAATTCTCCGACCTGGCGGGTCGCCTCGAAGACGACCGCCACGGCTGCCTTCAACGGACGCGCGGGCGTAACCTCCGGGGCGGGCTTGGGAAATGTGGAGGCCAAGTTCTCACTGCGCCGCAGCCTTGGGAGTTCTTCCAGCGCCACCCTTACCTATTCGCAGTTGTTCGGCGGCCAGGACTACTGGTCGTTCGGCCGCAGGCGCTTGGATGGGAACGTCTTCGTCGAGAAGGGCGGCCGGTGGTCTGTTTCCGGGTATTTCTCGCGCGACCTCGGCACATCGGACATGTTTGCTACCCTGGGGAGCAATTACGCCCTGCCGTTCGACCGGGCCAGCGACGGTTCTCCGCGGTGGCGGCTCGAAGCCAACGTCGGGCAGAGCCGCTACAGCAGTTTCAGCATGACCGACTCGCGCATTGCCCTTTCGCGCATGATCGGCAATTACGTGGCGGCGCTCGTCTATTCCCCCAGCGGCGCGGCAGGCTACGGGCCTTACGGCGGCGGGTTCGGCTTCAACCAGGGCCGGCACTTCTGGCTCGAGATCTCGATGGGCGGCCTCTCCTTCTGAAAGGGCGCGCAGGTGCCCCCGCTGAACCAGACCTGCCAGTGACTCCGGGGGATATTTGGTGGCGGCCTGTTCACTGTGCGGTAGGAAGTCCCAGGTCATTTCCGGCGCGCTCTCCTGCTGCGCCGCCTGCCTGCACGATCGGTGGACCGAAGCGTCTCCCCTGGCGGAAGGTGCGCATCGGCGCAGCAGGCTTGACTTTGGCCTGCCCTTTCAGCCGCCCAAATCAGAAGGAGGCGTTGCGTGCAGCCTCTGCGCCAATGAGTGCGTGATGGGCCCCGGCGAGGCCGGGTTCTGCGGCGCCAGGAAGAACGAAGGCGGGAAACTCGTTGGCGCGACGGCAGAGAGGGGAAACGTTACCTGGTATTACGATCCCCTGCCGACGAATTGCGTCGCAAGTTGGGTCTGCCCGGCCGAGACCGATGCTGGTTATCCGCGCTATACGAGGGTGCGCGGCCCGGAGTACGGTTACTACAACCTGGCCGTGTTTTACCAGGCGTGTTCCTTCGGCTGCCTTTTCTGCCAGAACTGGCACTTCCGGCAGGCTGCCAAGCGGCCCGACTGGGCGAAGGCCGAGGAACTGGCTGCAGCGGCTCACGAGCGGACCACTTGCATCTGCCACTTCGGCGGCGATCCTGCTCCCCAGGTTACCCACGCGCTGCGCGCGAGCCGCCTTGCTGTCAAGCGATCAAGAGAGCGGTCGCTTGGAATCCTGCGCATCTGCTGGGAAACGAACGGGAGCGCGAACCCCGACCTTCTTGACGAGATGATTGCCCTGTCGCTGGAGACCGGCGGATGCGTGAAGTTCGACCTGAAGGCGTGGAACGACAACCTCCACCGCGCTCTCACCGGGTTCAGTAACAGGCGCACCCTGGAGAATTTCCAGCGCGCATTCGCGCGCTGGAGCCAGCGGCCGGACCCTCCGCTGCTGATCGCCAGCACCCTGCTGGTTCCCGGTTATGTGGATGAGAACGAGGTCGCGGGCATTGCGCGATTCCTTGCAACCATGAGCGAGGAGATTCCCTACAGCCTGCTTGGCTTCCATCCGCAGTTCCACATGCACGACCTTCCGTGCACCTCGAAGGAGCATGCCCAGGCGTGCCTCGATGCCGCCCACGCCGCTGGCCTCAAGCGCGTGCGCATCGGCAACCTCCACGTCCTCGGCCCGCCGTATAGTGCGCCTTGACAGGGGGCGCTGGGGGTGCCAAAATGCCGCTGGAAGGGCCGACGATGCCGGAATGTGCGCGATGCGGGGCCCAGATGCGCGAGGATGAGCGGTTTTGCCGCTCCTGCGGCGCGGTGGTCGAGCAGGCCTCCGACGAGGACACCCTCATCATGCGCCTGCTGGCCGAAGGCGAAGGAGAGCGGCCTGCGGGCGACCGCACCGGCCGTCTCTGGCTGCTTGACCCGATGGGCCACCAGGTCGAGCGCGCGACCGAGTTGACCCAGGAGACTACGGTGATCGGGCGCCGCCCCGACTGCGACATCGTCCTGACGGGCACGACGGTCTCGCGCCGCCACGCTCAAATACGGCGCGAAGAGGACCGCTACCTTCTCAGAGACGCGGGCAGCACGAACGGGACGCTGCTGAACGGCGAGCCCGTTATCGGCGAGGAATTGCTGCGCGACCGCGACGAGATCGCAGTCGGCACGTATAAGTTGATCTTCCGGCAGGGGTAACCGGCACACCGGACGTAGGGGCGGAGCGCTGCCTGTCCTGAGCGAAGCCGAAGGGCTCCGCCCATATCGGGCCTTCGCCCGCCGTAGGGCTTCGGCCCGCAGGCGGGAGTAGTCCGCCGGCTGGCGGACTACTCCCTTACGAGAATGCAATGGTCGAATCTCTGATTGCGCTTGGTGTCGCATTCGTTGTCAGCCTGGCAGGCTCCAGGCTGGCCAGGCAGTATTTCGCGCGCTTCGTTTCGAAAGAAACCAAGGTCGGAAAGGAGAAGATACAGCGCCTCTTCCCCAAGCCGCGCAGGCCGTTGGGCGGCGGGTTGGCGATCCTGGCTGCAGTCGCGGTGGCCTTCGCCGTTTCCGCCAAGGGCGGGCGGGTGCATGGGTGGATCGCCGTCGGCACGGCAGCCGCTTTCGGTCTGCTGGGATTCCTCGACGACCTGGCCAAGGCGCGCGGCGCCGGGCTTTCGCCGCGGGCGAAGTTCACAATCCAGGTGCTGATCGCAGCGTGCGCAGGTGCCCTGCTGACCGCCAGAGCGGATTCCCATATTGTGTTCATGCCAATCGGTCGGCACGTTGATCTCGGGTGGTTCTACGCGCTCTGGGTTGCGGTGGTGATTGTCGCGACCGCGAATGCGGTGAACCTGTCCGATGGCATTGACGGCCTGGCAGCAAGCAGCGCAGGCATAGCGTTCGTTTTCTGCTGGTCTGTCAGCGCTGCCGCCGCAGGCCGCGTGATGCCCACGCCCGGAATCCTTTCGGCTGCTGCTCTGGGGGCGTGCGCGGGATTCCTGCTCCACAACTTTCCTCCTGCTTCTCTGCTGATGGGAGATTGCGGCGCGCTGGGCCTGGGGGCGCTGCTGGCGATGGTTGCGCTGCAGAGCCGGACCGAGTGGTGGCTTCTCCTGTTCGGCGCGGTCTTCGTGATTGACGCTGCGTCGGTCCTGATCCAGACCGGCACGATCAGGCTGTTCAGGTTTCCGGTGCGCCTGCTGCGGCACCGGGTGGCAGAAGTTTACCGGCCTTATCTGTGCACCCCGCTGCATCACCATTTCCAGTGGCTGGGCTGGCCTGAGCGCAGGATATTGGGCCTGTTCGTGGGCGTGGGCTTGCTGACCGGGCTGGTCGGCTTGTGGGCTGTTGACAGGCCCGCGTTGTGGGCACTTGGATTGGCGATAGAGGCCGCTGTGCTTCTCGGGGCGGCGATTCAGAAAGCCCTCGCAGGCAACTACTTCCTCGGACTCGATGAGCGCGAAGGTGCGCTGGCGCTATACACCGGATTACCTCTCGATATCTTCGGGCGCAGACTCTACAGGATGAGCAAGCGTACCCAGATCGCGCGCTCCAACCTTCCTGCACTGGCCGGTGACAGTCTGTGGAGGACGATGACCGAGACGGAAGCCCAGATCATGCTGGGCCGCATCTACGCCCTGAACGCGATGTGGGACGAGGCGATGCAGGAGTGGGAGCAGGTGCCGCCCAGGAGCCTGGCCCTGCGCGATGACGTGGTCGAGCAACTGGGCAAGGTTTACTATGGGCGCGACATGCTCCTCAAGGCTGTGAGGCTGTGGGAGCAGGTGCCGAGCCGCGCCCCGGCAGTTGCCGTCAGGCGGGCAGACCTGGCGCGTTCGGCCAAGATCAGGCTCGCCGAACTCGCCGGCAAGGTGCATCGCCAGAGCCTGAGGCTGTGGCGCGAGGCGCGCGATCCAGGCGAGCAGCGCCAGGCGATTGCCCAGTTGGAACGCGCCAGGGCGCTCAACCGCGACCTCCTTTCGCTGTTGGCATCCGAACGCGAGCGCCGCCCGCCGGCTAGCGCGCAGCAGCCAGCGGATGCAGAGCCTCGCGACCTGTTCCGCCAGATGGAGCGCCACGTAACGCGAAGGCTGGAGGAGATCGAGGCTGCTCTGCAAAGCGCCGTGACCCCGGCGCGGCCTGCGACTATCGAGTGGGACGAGCACACGGCAGCAGCGTGCCGCCAGATGGGGATCGTGCCGGAAGACATGGTTGATGCCTTTTCCCAGGCCGATTTCGTTCCCGTCGGCATCAGTTCGGCGCAGGAGTGCGACATACCATCGCGCAACGCCATCTTCCGGCTGCGCGTGCGAGGAGATGCCGGCCAGGAACTTTCAGCGGTCGCCAAGGCATACCAGGAGGGCAGGGTCGAGTTTTTCGCCGCCTGCTACCGGCGCGAGCGCGGGCTGTTGGAGTGGCTGCGAAGGCTCGGCTGCGCCGTGCCGCGTGTTTACGGCGGCGTGCTGAAGGACAACCTGGCTCTGTTGGTGTTGGAGGACGCGGGAGAGCGCACCCTCTCTGACCTGCTTGCCGCGGCGGATGACCGAGCGCGCCCTGGAATGCTGCGAGAGGCCGCCCAGGTGCTCGCAGACCTGCACGCAAGGACGCGCGAGGCGAGCGAGGAACTGCGCGCCCAGGTGATGAAGGCCGACAAGGAAGTCCTCGATGAGGTCTATTACGTGCGCACCTGCATCACCGCCGTCGAAAGGATCAGCGAGCACATGGGGCTCGCCCTCGAGGAGGGGCAGCGCGGCGAACTGGAGCAGGCCCTCGCGCCGGTGGCCGAGGTGCTGGCCTCTCAACCCAGGACGTTCATCCATTTCGAGTATGCGCCCCACCATCTGCTGGTATCGGATCGAGGGCTGACGATCTTCGACTTTGAACAGGCCACCATCGGCCCGCCGGAGTTCGACCTGGCAACCCTGGTGTCGTGCCCCGAGGGAAAGTTGTCGCCTGCCGGCAGGGAGGAACTGGTGAACCTGTACTGGAGCAGGCTCGATGACATGGGGGCGTCAAGCCTGCCGCCGGGCGCTCCCGAGGTGCTGGACTACGCGACGATAGTCAAGAGCCTCTTCCACGCGGGGGCTGCCGCGAACTTCTACCGGAAATTTGCCACCGCGGAATATCTCGACCGCATGAAATGGTATCTGCTGGAATGCGACGCGGCGCTTTCGCGGCACGACGCCCTGGCGAACCTGCGCGATGCGCTGCGCCCGCTGCTGGTCAGTGCCGGGCTGGTCGCTGACTAGCGGTGATCTTGCGGAAAACCCGGATCGCCTGGGCAAGGGACTGCTTGACTCTGGACCACGCCTCCGGCAACTCGGATTTCGCGTCCGCCTCGACGCGCCTGGCGGTCTCGGTCAGCACCGCAAGGTGCCTTTCGGCGATGCGCTGCGCTCGCACGTCCATGCCCCTGCCCAGCGCGTAGTCGCACAGGCAGCCGTAAATGGGCAGTATGTCGGCGACGCGGAAGTAGCGGCAGTTCTCGTCGCGATACAAATCCAGGGCCGCCCTCCACGCCTCCTGCTGCAATGGCTGCGCGTCCGGCAGCGTGTCCTGAGAAATCGGTTCCTGCTCGTCCCGGCCTCGTCGAATCATGCAGGGTCTCATTTCACCGGCTGCCCGGTCGTTCCCTGCATCAGCGACCAGGCCAGGGCAGCAGGGCGCGCATAGTGAGCGGCGAACGTTGCAGAACTTATGGCCCGGGTCTTCTTGCAGCCTATCCCAATAATCAGAGCCCCACGAAACTGTCATTCTGAGCGAAGCGAAGAACCTGACCCTCACGCACTCCCCTGTCTCTGTCATTCTGAACGAAGTGAAGAATCTCACTATAGTGAGCATCGGCTGTGGCACCCCGACCGGTCGAGGTGCACGAACCTGTTGGCCTTCCTGATCCTGCTCCGGGTGTGCGCGGGCAACTGCGCCTCCCAACAGGCGCAGACGCAGCAACAACAGCAGCAAGATTGGTTCGATGTGCAGGCGGACCGCCTGCGCTACGAGCCGGATGCGCACAGGTTCACGGCCTCCGGCAACCTGCGCGCGGCCTACCAGGAATTCGAGGTGCACGCCGACCAGATGGAGGCGGATCTGCAGGCGCGCTCCGCGCGCTTCCCCGGGCGCGTCGTTCTCGTGTGGCGCAATGAGAGGTTCGAGGGAAAAGACCTGAGCGTCAACCTCCGGACGCGCGAGTGGGTTCTATCCGGAGTGCGCAGCAGCATTTCCCCCGCTTTTCTTCAGCGCGGAGTCGTGCAGCCGGTAATCATCGGCGCTGCGGAGGCGGAGGGCTCGCCCTCGCTGATTCGATCAAGAACATCTTATGCAACGACCTGCGACCTTCCCCGCCCGCACTACCGGCTGCAGGCGCGAGAAATTCGCATCAGGCCGGGCCGCGACCTGGTGGCGCGGCACGCCTCCTTCTGGCTCGGCGACAGGAAGGTTCTTTCTGTTCCCTCGTTCTGGGTATCCTTGAGAGAGCAGAGCCGCCAGCAGTTCGTTCCCGAGGTGGGCCAGAGCGAACTGGAGGGCGCTTACCTGAAGACGCGCACCGCCTACTCGCTTTCCCCGGGCTCCTACGGCGCCCTGCTCCTCGACGCGATGAGCAAGCGCGGCCTCGGGCAGGGGATCGAGCACTTCTACTCGCCCGGCGCAGGGCAGGGGAGGATACTGCTTTATCATGTCGCCAATCCGCAGACCGGACTGACGGAACTCTCGGGCAGCCTGAACCACGAGCAACCCCTGGGCGATCGAGGCAAGTTCACCCTGCAGGCAGATGCGCGCAGGAATGCCGCCTGGTATCTGGGCACAAGCACTCTGGTCTCGGTGCGCAGCGCCCTGGACCTGCGAAGTAACAACTCGACATCAACGATATCGTGGGGATACAACGATTCAAGAAGCGGCTCCGGGGCGCGATTCGGACAGTGGGATGCAGCGCTTCGGCACCAGCACGGCGGCCTGTCGCTCGCGGCAGAATATCAGCGCAACACCACCGCGCCGGGCGAGGCGGACGATCAGGAACTCAATGCTCGCCTTTCGCTCGCTCGCAAGTGGCGCGTGGCCGATCTCACCGTGGATGTCAGCAGGCGCTTCGACATTGATTCGGAGCGCTACGCGGGCGATGACTTCTACCAGGTGAAGGACAGCCTGCCCGAACTGGCTCTGGACACCACGGCAGCGCGGCTGGGGATCAATGCCCTCCACGCGCTGCCGAGCCGACTCAGCCTGAGCGTGGGCAACTTCCACGAGGAGCCTACCGACCTCACCGCCCCCCGCGCAGATTTCCTGTGGGAGGCCTCGCCCAAGGAAGTCAAACTGAGCCGCAGCGCCAACTTGCTCGTGGCGGGCGCGTTCCGCCAGGCGTTCTACGGCGACAAAGACCACACCGCCCAGTATGCCTACCGCCTGGACGCCGGAATCCAGCAGCGGCTCGGCAGCGCGTCACTGCGAATAGACTATCATCTGCTCGAGCCGAAGGGATACGCGCCCTTCCGCTTCGATTTCATCAGCCCCTATCGCACGGCAACAGCGGCGCTCGACCTGCGCGCGAGGCGCGCCAAGGCTTCCCTGCTGTCGGGCTTCGATTTCGAGACAAGCCGCTGGCACGATATTTTGCTTCGGGGCCAGATGAGCGCCGGGCGGAGGTTGAGCCTGAATCTGTCGGCAGGCTACGACCCGAACGAAGGGCAGGGGAGGGATGTCGCCCTTCAGGCGCGCTGGGAGAAGGGCGAAGAGTCCCTCGGCATATCCGGGCGTTACGACTGGCGGCGCGGAAACCTGCGCAGGGTTGCCGCGGATGCGGATCTGAAAGCGGGCAGGCGCTGGCGGGCGCGTTACCTCGTGGGATATGACAACTTGCAGCGGCGCTTCATCTACAACGAGGTCCTGCTGACGCGCGACCTGCACTGCTGGGAAGCCATCCTGTTCTACAGCCAGCAGAGAAAACTCGTGCGCTTCGATCTGCGCATCAAGGCGTTCGAATGGGGCGCGCGCGATTTCGGCATCGGCCGCTTCGGCCAGCGCATTGACTCCACCCTCCCCGACGTGTACTGACCAGGATGTCATTCTGAGTCCGCCCGTCAGCCGACGGACGGACGAAGAATCCCACTCCTGACCCACCCAGGGCACGTTCGCAATGGGACCCTTCACTCCGTTCAGGGTGACGGGCCAGGCGCCCTACAGCGGGTTGCCCCGCCATCCCTCCGCCAGTTGCCGCGCCAGCTCGGGAAACGCGCGCGGGATCTGCTCGCTCGCGTTGCGGGCCTTTTCCAGTTGCCCGATGCCCCTCGTCTCGCAGTTCGCCCCGCCTACAATGTTCGCTGCGGCATTGGCCACCAGCGGGTCGCGAGTTTTCAGGTAATTGCAGAGAAACCCCGCCGAGAACGAATCCCCGCATCCGGTCGTGTCAACCACCTTCTCGACCGGCGCTGCAGGACATGCGTGCCAGTAGGCTTTTCCGTCGCGCTTATAGGTGAGCACCGATCCCAGCGGGCCGAGCGTTATCATGACGATCGGTGGCCCGGCTGCGAGGATCTCCGCCGCCGCTGCCACGTAGTCCGATTGCTCCGAGAGTTTGCGCCCGACGACGAGTTCGGCCTCGAACTCGTTCATCTGCGCGATGTCAATCAAGCCCATCCACCCGCGCCAGTCGGTGAACCGGATGTGCGTCTTCTTCCCCCTGGAGTCGAATAGCGCCACCTTGTTGTGAACATCCACGTGCACCAGTGCCTTCGAACGTGCTCGCCACTGCTCGAAATTGCGCAGTTCGAGTTCCGTCCCATTGATGAAGTTGATCAGCACCGCGTCGCAGCCCGACGCAGCGCTCAGCCGCTCGACCGTCAGCGGCAGCATCATGTGCAATACCGTTTCATCGCGATACGTGACGCTGCGGTATTCGAGCAGCGCGCTCGTCAGCCTCCCCTCCCACTGCTGCACCGCGCTCAGGTCCACCGATGGAAATCCGCCCAGCAGCGCCATCACCTCGTCGTAGCGATCGGCCCCCACGTTCGTGATGGGCAGCACCGTCACTTCGCTCGCCACCGACGAAATCGCCGCGATGTTGTAAAGAATCCCCCCATACGATTCCCTTCGCTCGCCCACGTGCGTTACGATCTCGTCGTGAACGATCGCGCCAACTACCGCTACCTTCATGCTCCTCTCCCTATCATGTGATCCTGAGCCCTTCCCAATCTGTCATTCTGAGTCCCGATCCGCCAGCTGGCGGACGGGACGAAGAATCCCATTCGTAATGCGTCCATGTGGTGCGTTCCAGATGGGATGCTTCGTCCGCCGGCTGGCGGACTCAGCATGACATACATGCTGCCAGCACTGCCCCTCACTCCAGCACCGGCGGCTCGGCAGTGATTATCCCCAGCCCCGCTGCCCCGGCGGCGTATTCGTGCTCGGCTGCCGCATTCGACACGAAGAAAGCGTCCCCGGCGCGCAACTCCACATGGCCGCCCGCCCAGGTTACGCTGGCCCCGCCCCGCACCACCGCCGCGGCATAGAAGCGATCGTTCTTGAGCGGAAGTTTGCCGCCGGGCGCAACCGATATTCCGCGCGACGCGAAATGCGGCGTCCGCTCATAGCCGATCAGTTGGGATACCTGCCCGCCATCCTGCTTCGCAATTACCCGCGGCTGCAACCTGGTGCGCGCCATCAACTGCTCCAGCGTCTCGCCCGAATAATCGAACACCTCCAGGGCCCTGTCCCATCCGAGCCCCATGTGGCAGATCTCCTCGGCGATTTCAACGTCAACGCACTTCCGCTCAGTATGAACTACCAGGTCGCTCGGCTGCTGCACTTCTATCATGAAGACGCCCGACCCGATTGCGTGCGCTGTCCGCCCGGTTACGAGATACGCCTCTCCCGGCTTCACCGGGATGCGGTGCAGGGTTTCGATCTGCGCCTGCGTGTCCTGCGCCAGAACCATGCGGTGGAATTCCTTCTTGTCAACCCCGGGCTTGAACCCGAGCAAGATATACGGCTCGACATCCCCGATCTTGCGCGTGCCGACGATGATCCAGGCCTCCGTCTTTCCCACCGGCGCATCGAACAGTGCCTCCGCCAGATCGTCGTCCGGGTGCGCCTGGATCGGAAGCCGCACTGCTGAGTCGAGGAACTTGGCCAGCACCCGCGTCGTCGGCCCGAATGCCCGGTAGTGCTGCTTACCCAATATCAGTTCGGGGAACAGTTCGACAAGCAGCGCGAACGGGACATTGGTTCCGCGTATCACGCTGAACCCTTCGAGAGCAGGCGCACCATCGCGCGGCGGGTTATCCGCGCGCGTCATCGAGGCGATCCAGTCCTCGGGATAGTACGAGTCGCGCGCATCCGCCTGCCCTCGCAGTTCGTGGAACAGCCTACCTCCGGTGTAAACCCTCCACACCTCGTTCGGCGCGAAAACCACCACCCCCCGCGCCATCCTCTCCAATTCCTTCAATCGCTCGCTCACGATGCCACTCTCCCCGCAATCTTCTGCGGTGTGGGCCTCCATCCCTGCCACCCTGTAGGGGCGGACCCCTGCCTGCCCTGAGGAACTCGAACGGTGGCCGCCCGCCCCATTCAGGGCGCGGGGTCTCCTGACCCCGCGGATTCGCGGCTTCGGGAGAAGCCGCGCCCAAATCGGGCGCACGGCCGTGCGCCCCTACGCTTCTGTCACCCTGACTCCCGGCGCAGCCGGGACGAAGGGTCTCATTTCGAACGCGCCACAGGGGCGCATTACAAATGAGATTCTTCGCCCGCCAGCTGGCGGACTCAGAATGACAGGATACCGTAGGGGGCGGGTTTCGAACCCGCCCGCAGAGGGCCGGCAGGATTTGAACCGCAGAAGGCCAAATCTATGGCATCGAAAGGAGAGCACGATGGAAAAAGGCCGCACGATTCACGTGATCTGCAATACGCACTGGGACCGCGAGTGGGTCTATCCTTTCCGCGAAACCCAGTTGCTGCTCGTCGAATTCATGGACGCGTTACTCGATCTGCTGGAGAAGAGGCCCGATTACCATTCCTTCCTGATGGATTCCCAGACGCTCTGCGTTGAAGACTATCTCGAACTGCGCCCCGAAAATCGAGAGCGCGTCGAGAAGCAGGTGAAAAGCGGCCGCCTGCTCGTCGGCCCATGGTATTCGCTGCCCGAGGAATATATCGTCAACGGCGAAAGCCTCGTGCGCAACCTCGTGTTCGGCCACCGCGTCGCGCAGTCTCTCGGCAAGGTGATGAAACTCGGCTACACTCCTTTCTCCTACGGCCAGACCAGCCAGATGCCGCAAATCTATAACGGCTTCGACATTGACACGATCATCTTCTATCGCGGCATCAACACCCCGAAGTCCGAGTTCGTGATGGAAGGGCCCGATGGCTCGCGCGTGCTGGGCTGCCGCTTTGGGGCGCTCTCGCGCTTCAGTTTCTACTTCTACATTTACCGCCGCTGCATCTACAACAAGATGCGCGACGACTGGCGCTACGAGTGGAATCGCGGCGCGCTCCCCTTCCGCCTGTGCGGCGAGGACTGCCCTGGCGATCACTACTACGTGCTCGACCCCGACAAGCAGAAGATGTATCTCGAAGAACTCCTCCCACAGCAGATCCGCAAACTGGTGGAGGACGAATCCGAGCACTTTACCACCTCACACATCGCGAGCATGCAGGGCTTCGACTCATCCGAGCCCGACCCGATCGAGGCGGACCTCATCCGCGAATGCCAGAAGTTCATCCCCGAGCATAAACTGATTCAGAGCGGCCTCGAGGATTACTTCAAGGCGATGCGCAAGGAAGTGCGCGACCCGTTCGTGATCCGCGGCGAGAGCCGCGACCCGGGCGCCGTCGGAAAGTGGGTCCACCTGATGGGCGACGTGCTGTCGAGCCGCACCCGCACCAAGCGCCTCAACGCGCAGGCCGAGACGATGCTTCAGCGCTGGGCCGAGCCGTTCGCGGCCCTGGGTTGGGCCCTCGGTGCAGAATACCCCCAGACGGCATTCGATCTGGCGTGGCGCTATCTGCTGAAGAGCCACCCGCACGACACCATCTGCGGAGCGGGCATTGACCAGATGGAAAAGGACCTGGTTCACAACCTCGAGCAGTGCCAGATCATCTCGAAGGGCCTGGCGCGCCGGGGCATGCAGCACATTCAGGAGCGCATCAACAATTCCGACATCCCGCCCGACGAGGCCGTGCTCACTGTCCTCAATCCATCCCCCTTCCCGCGTTCCGAGGTGGTAACGATGCACCTCGACCTCCCCGATGCCTCGAACTATGAGGAGTTCTCACTCGTCGCCCCCGACGGAAAGGTTGGCGCGCTGCAAGAAGTGAGCCGGTATCCGCACGGCACGCTTGTCCGCAACCTGCAAGACGTCAGCCTGGAGTTGCGCGCAACGCGCATAAAGATGCATTTCCTCGCCGACGATATTCCTGCGTTGGGCTACAAGACCTATCACGTCAGCCGCCGCGCAGCGAAGTCCCCCGCAGTGGGCGACGTCGCGGTCGGCGTCAACTCGATGGAAAACTCGAATCTGCACGTGCAGATCAATTCCGACGGCACGCTGCGCACCACGTACAAGCCAACGGGACACGTCCACGATGGCCTTCACTACTTCGAGGACGGCGGCGAGACGGGCCATCCCTGGATCCACATGACGCCGCCGTTCGATGAGATCATCACCAGCCACGGCGTCCCCGTTCACATCGCGCGCGAAGAGGCGGGCCCGCTCCTGGCGCGCTACCGCATTGACTATCGCATGACGATTCCCGTCGGCCTGCACGATGCTCCCGATGGCATGCACCGCAGCGCGGAAAGAGAGGACCTGCTCATCACCTCGTGGCTCACTCTGCGCAGCGGTTCCCGTTTCATCGAGGTAACGACGCGCTTCGACAACCAGTGCAAGTTCCACCGCCTGCGCGTCATGTTCCCATTGCACATCGCCGCCCAGGCGTCCAGCGCGGAGGCCGCCTTCGACGTCATCGAACGCATGATCGAGCGAAAGCCAGGCACGCCCTACTATGGCCGCGAAAATCCCACATACCCCAATCATCGCTTCGTGGATGTCAGCGATGGCAAGGTGGCCCTGGCAATCTTGAACGACGGCCTGCGCGAATACGAAGTGAAGGACACGCCCGACCACACCGTCGCGCTCACTCTCATGCGCGCCTACGAATTCAGGCAGTCCCCGGTCCTTGATCGCTGGAACGTGCACCCCGAAATGCTGCTCGCTCAGTCAATCGGCGAGCACGAGTTCCGCTATGCCATCTATCCGCACGCCGGAAACTGGGACGAGGGCCAGGTCTATCCCGAGGCTGAAAGATTCTGCCTGCCGCTGCAAGCCGCGCAGGCAGGGCCTCACCATGGCGACCTGCCCAAAGAACTCAGCCTCATCCGCGTGCAGCCCGGATCGCTCGTGTTGAGCGCCCTCAAGCGCTGCGAGCATCGCGGTTCGCTAGTGCTGCGAATATTCAACCCGACCGGGCGCCCAGTCAGCGCGAAGATAACTTGCGGCCAGCCCATCAGGGCCGCGTATCTGTGCAACCTCAACGAAGACCGCAGGCAGCGCCTGCAATCAGCAGCCAATTCGGTTTCCTTCAGCGTTCCGAAAAAGAAGATCATGACCGTCGAACTCGTCCTGGCAGCACGGGCGCTTCCGCGAGCGAGGAGGGGAAAGTGAAACAACGCATTGGCTTCATTGGCCTCGGGAACATGGGAAGGCCGATGGCCGAGAATCTAGTGAAGGCCGGGTTTCCGCTCGCCGTTCACAGCAGGACAAAGGCCAAGGCCGAAACTGTTCTGGCGCTGGGCGCAGCGTGGGCGGACAACCCGGCAGAGGTTGCGACCAAGACTGACATCGTGATCGCCATGCTCCCCGATTCCCCCGACGTTGAGCAGGTTGCCCTGGGCGAGCGCGGCTTGCTGGAGGGCTGCCGCGCGGGGATGGCCTTCATTGACATGAGCACCATCCTGCCCGCAGCCAGCCGCCGCATCGCCGCCGCCCTCGCCCCCAAGGGGGTCTCGATGCTCGATGCCCCTGTCAGCGGCGGGCCGCAAGGGGCAGCCGCCGCGTCGCTCTCGATCATGGTCGGCGGCCCACAGGAAACATTTGATCGCTGCTTGCCTGCCCTGCAAGCGCTAGGCAAGAAGATCGCTCACATGGGCGACAACGGCGCGGGCTGCATGGCCAAGTTGTGCAACCAGGTCGCCTGCGTGCTCAACTTGCTGGGGGTCAGCGAGATGCTGGTTCTGGGCTGCAAGGCCGGCCTCGACCTGCAGCGCCTTTGCGAGGTGGTTTCGGCAGGAGCGGGAGCCTCGTGGATGCTCAGTAACCAGGCCCCGAAGATGCTCGTGCGCGATTTCGCCCCTGGATTCGCGATTGACCTTCAGGCCAAAGACACGCGCCTGATAGCGGCTGCTGCCTCGGAACTGCGCGCCTGCCTGCCCGGCGCCGCGCTGGTCCACACGCTGCTCACTGCCCTGCAGGCCACCGGCAGAGGTAATTCAGGCACTCAGGCCCTCGTCCAGGTCCTGGAGGAAATGTCCGGCTGTCAGGTAACCGGGTGACCTATTCCGGCCGCCGCCGCGGCTTGCGCACTCTCTGCCGCGCCGTTACAAACTCGATGATCTCGTCCAGCGGCTCGGTAACTGCAGCATACGGCCGGAGCATCTTGGTAAGCGCTAGGGCATCAACCTGGCTCATCACCTGGATCGCGTGTTCTACTTCCCTCTCGGTGTACCTGATATCAGCGGCCTCCAGGACGCGCTTTATCCGCCCGCGAACTGCCTCGTTAGAGGTGCGGTACACCACCTGGGGCCTATTCCCCTCATACGTCTTCCTGATGCCATGCTTGTTCGGCTTGGCTGTCAGCCTGATCGGCTGCACGCCCACGCTTTTCGCACAGTCCGTTACCCCCGCGAGCCATAACACCTCGCTCTTTGAGACACTCGCCATTCGTCTCCCTCCTCTGGGCTATCCAGGCTTCTTATTGCCGCCCAGCCACCAAACAGGAACCCGTGCCCCCCTGACGAAGAGCGTTCCGGCCAGGCGCTCTTGCTCTCAGTTATTCTACTGCGCGAATTGCATTCCTGCAAGCCATCAAAGATTTTTTCGCTGGCGCAAAATGTGTTCATCGAGCGGAGGTAACGCGAAATGCATCCGTGCTTGTTTGTTGCGCTGCTGGCTGCAACCGTTCCGCCTGATGTCCATGTAAGCGATAACTTCTCACGCCCTTTCGACGCGCGCTGGCAGGTGGAAACAGGACGCTGGACTTCCCGCCCCGACCAACTCCTGACCGATTCCCCGGGCGACAACATGGTCTGGCACTCATCCTCCCCGGAGTTGCAGACCGGCGTTATCGAGACATCCGCAACCCCCGTTCGTCGTCTGCCCCCGGGCGCGCGCGCCGGATGGGCGGTCACCGGCCTCTTATTGTTTCAGGATCCGAAGAACTACTGGCACCTTGCTCTCGTCGAGGGGCCCGATGGCCAGCACTACATCGAACTCGTCGAGAACCTAAACGGCATCTGGCAGGCCCAGGCACAACCGGGAACCCAACTGCCGCTCGAACTCCGCGAGCAAGGCTCGTGGCGTTTCAACACGTGCTACAAACTGACCATTCGCATCGAGCGCGCGCGAATCACGGCAGTGGTTAGAGAGACCACCGCCGGCAAACGTGTGTTCCTCGCATCCTATCGCCTTTCCGATCGCATTCCGGCAGTTACGAGCGGCAGGCCGGGCCTGCACTCCGCGCAAATGGAAACGGTTTTCGGCCCCGTGTCAGCCCGGGGCGCTGCCCGGCGCATCTCTCCTGCAAGAGGCAAGCCTGCTCTCCTGGTCGCTGGGCGCAGCGGCCTGTCCGCGCAGGCGCGAAGCCTCGTTCTGCCGCTTCTCAGTAGGTCCGGCCTCCAAGTCTCGGTCATCAAGGCGAGTCAACTGCCCGCTGCTCTCTCCAGTGGTCGCATCGGTCTTCTCGTGCTCGCATGGGTGGATGCTCTCCCCGCCCAGGCCCGCCCGACCCTCGATGCATTCCTCCGCACGGGCGGCAGGCTTCTCGTCCTCGGCAGGCCCCCCTTTGAGAAGTGGTCTTTCGTCTCCAGGGATGGGCGAGAGTGGGAGTCAACCCGGCAGTTTCTCGATGCCGTGCGCCCATCCAGCATCCTGGCCGATTTCTCGCGCGAGGACATATCTCGCTGGCAGCGGAGCACCGACAATCCGCAGAGCATCACCACCCGCGAGATCGCTTCCGGCCCCGATGAGAATACCCGCGCCCTGCATGTTGCCGTCCAGCAACTCAGCGGATGGGATACCCTGGGCCGCACTTTCGAGCGGCCGTTTCCGAAAGGCCACTCGCTCACGTGCTTCTGGGCGAAAGGCGGCCGCCGCACAACCGGCCTGATCGTTGAGTGGCGCGAGAAGGATGGATCGCGCTGGATTGCCAACATTCAGCTTACCACGCGCTGGAAGCATTACGCCCTCGCCCCCTCGGATTTCCCATTCTGGCGGGACGGCTCCCCTCCGAACCGCGGCGGCCCCGCCGACCGCTTCAACCCCGAGAATGCAGAACACCTTTCCTTCGGCGTCGCTCGCAGCCATCTCGGCGTCGAAGGCCCCAGCCAGGAGTTCAGCATCGCTGCCGTCGGAACAGCCCCCGATCCCACTGCCGGCCTGGACACATCCCCGCTTCACATCGAGGCCATGAGTCCCTGGCACAAAACCTACCAGACCTCCGCTACCTCCCTCCGCCCCTGCCCCATCCCCAATTCTCCCCTCCCCCCTCGTGGGGGAGGGAGAGGGTGGGGGGGGCATGGTAGCATCCGCCAGCTGGCGGATTTCCAACCTGTGCGCGTCCGGCACATTCGCTCCCGGCGAGCCCCGTCGCTCGGCTCCCCCCTGATGGGGGAGGCTGGGGTGGGGGTGAGCCGCGTGTGGCAGAGCCGCCGCGTGCGAACCACCTTGCATTCCCCCTCCCCCCTCGTGGGGGAGGGCTGGGGTGAGGGGGCGCGACACAGCCGCCACCTGCGAACCGCCTTGCATTCCCCCTCCCCCCTCGTGGGGGAGGGCTGGGGTGAGGGGGCGCGACACAGCCGCCACCTGCGAACCGCCCTGCATTCCCCCTCCCCCCTCGTGGGGGAGGGCTGGGGTGAGGGGGCGCGACACAGCCGCCCCATCTCCGTGGTCTGCTCCGTCCCTCGCGCGCGCTCCGCCACCTTCGACCGCAGGCCGCCTGGCCGATGGATTCCTTTCCTCGAGGCTATCGGCCCCGACGCGAGATCGCGCGGCGCCTGCGGCTGGTGCTATCTCCCCATGTCCGGCCCCTATCGCGGCGCCGGCTGGGCCTGCATCTCCCTCCCCGAGTCCATGTGTAGGGCGGGGGCCCCGCCCCCCGCCGTCCGCGCCCATGTCGCTACCGCCCTCAACATCCTCCTCCGCGACGCGTTCCTTGTCCGCGCCGGCTCCCGCCACTGGTCTTATTTCCAGGGGGAGCCCGTGGACGTCGGCGCCGAAGTGACCAATCTTTCCGACAAGCGCCGCACATTCCAACTGCGCTGGACCGTTGCGAGCGGTCGCAACTCGGTGCTGCAGTCCTCCGCCCGCATAGCAGTCGGCCCAGGCGAGGCCGCCCTCGCACAACCTGCCGGCTCTCCCGCCGCGAGCCGCGCCCTTGCCCCCGGCCTCTATCGCGTCACTTGCGAACTGCTCAGCCGGGGCAAGGTCGTTGATTCGCTGACCCACGAATTCAGAGTGATTGCCCTTCCGTCAAGCAAGCGCTTCGTAACCGTTCGCAAAGGCCGGTTCTGCCTGAACGGAAAAGAATGGCACCCGCACGGCGTCAACTACTGGCCCTCATACGTCGCGGGCATGGAGGCCGCCCAATACTGGGGCCACTGGCTCAGCCCGGCATTCTACGACCCCGAGACGGTTGAGAAGGACCTGGCCTTGCTGCAGCGCCTGGGCGCCAATGCCGTCAGCGTCCAACTGAATGCGCCGGAGCAGGTGCGCCCCTTGAACGATTTCCTCGCGCGCGCAAAATCCCATGGAATCCTGGCCAATGTTTTCATCAACGGCGCTCATCCTCTCCATCCCGACGAGAAACTCGTTGCCTCGCTCATTCGGCAAGGCCGCCTCGCAGAAAATGACGGCATCTTCGCTTATGACATCGCCTGGGAACCAGCCCTCGGCCGCCGCGACCAGCGCCGCAACTGGAACCGCGATTGGAACCGCTGGATCATCGAGCAATACGATTCGCTTGAAAAAGCCATCGAGCAGTGGGGTTTCAGGCCCGAAATCCTCGATGGTCTTGCCGATAATCCTGCCGATGACCAACTCATGAACGACGGCCCCTGGCGCATCTACGTCGCCGCCTACCGCCGCTTCGCCGACGACTTCATCAGCCGCCGCTACGGGCGCATCACCCGCCTGATCCGCAAACTCGACCCCAACCACCTCATCGGCGCGCGCACTGGCTACGGCGGCACCGGCCAGCCCGGTGTCGTGCCTGCCTTTCCATTCGACCTGCTCAGCGGCGCCAGGCACCTCGACTTCGTGTCCGCCGAAGGATGGGGCCTCTACGGTCCCTGGCCCGACTTCCGGACTGGAGGCTTCACCACTGCCTACGCCCGCTGGGCCAGCAACGGCAAGCCCGTCTTCTGGGCCGAATTCGGCGCCACCATATACCCCCAGACCAGCCGCCGCAAGATTGCAGAACAGGCGCGCATCTATCAGCACATGTATCGCGTGATCCTCGAATCCGATGCCGACGGATCCGCGGGATGGTGGTTCCCCGGCGGCCTGCGCATTGACGAAAACAGCGACTACGGCATCGCCAACCCCGACGGCACGCCCCGCCCCGCCGCCCTCTCCCTCCAGGCCTTCGCCCCCCTCATCAAAAAACCCAGAGGCCCTGCACCTGCCTCCTGTAGGGCGGGCGTGCCTGCCCTGATCCGCCAGCTGGCGGACGAAGGGCCTACGCCCGCCTCGTCTGTCATTCTGAGCCCTTCCCCTCCTGTCATTCTGAGCGACTCGTCCTCCGAAGCCTTCACCCTACGAAGCCCCGGCGAAGTAGGGTTGGCGAAGGAGGAAGCGAAGAATCCCATTGAAATCCTTATTGACCGCGACCTCCACCCCTCCGGCTACGCAGGCGTCTGGCAGCGCGCAAAGGCCGCTTACTTGTCTGCCATACAATCAGGCAAGCGTGTCATCGTCAAAACCGAAGCCACAGGAAAAACCACCGCCGACATGCCCCTCGTTACCGTCGGCAACCTGCCCTACAAAGGCATCGGCCCCTTGAAATACGCCAACGCCGAATTCAACTTCCTCCGCATCAGGAACTCACGAGGCCAGTGGCAGGATCTCGAGGACGGAGACGAGGTCAAGGTCAGGGCAAACCAGCCTGTGAGCATCCGGCTCAGTATCGGCAACACGGGCGAGTCTGAATGGGTCGCCGGCGACGGCAAGGGCGCCGTCTTCCTCAAGCGCGAACGCGAAGGGCCTGCGGGCGAGAAACTCGGGTGGGACTTGACCCCCTGCCCGCTGCCCAGATACCAGGACGCGGAGATCAATCTCACGCTGCATTTCGAAATCGAGCCTCCTCGCTCGTATTACGTGTGCAGGCTGCGAATGGCGCTCTACGGCCCGCTGCGGCCAATGCCCGAGCCCGGCCAATACACATACGCGGTCGTGGAATTCGGCGAACAGCGCACCGTCAAACTGATCCCTGTCCTGTAGGGCGCGGGCTCCGTGCACGCTTGACACCAGGGCCGTAATGGTGTAAAACGTGCTGTGAATGCTGCTACCATCTCGCGGTTAGCAGAAGGGTGTCAAAAATGAGAACCAGGAGAAGGGCCACCACAATTCGCATTCCCTCCGACATCTACGAGACCAGCAGCAACGTCGCCAGGCGGCGGGGCGTCAGCCTCAACCAGTTGGTCAAGGAAAGCCTTGAGGCGTTGCTCAAAGCCGAGGAAAGCCAGCGGCTCTACGAGGCCTTCACGCTGGTCGCCACAGACGCAGAAGAGGCGGATGTGGAGTTTGCGCTGCATGCCCAGCAGGAGGTTGTGAGCCGTGGCGACCGCTGATATTTCGCGCGGCGAAATCTGGTGGGTAAACTGGTCGCCCGGGCGCGGCTCCGAACAAGCGGGAAGGCGCCCCGCTCTGGTGGTGCAGACCAATGCGGCCAACCGCAACCCTCGCTACCCGAACACGATCGTTGTCGCCGTCAGCAGGAAAGGGCGCGATGTTCCCTTCCACGTCCGCCTCGAACCGACGGCTGAAAACGGCCTGACCGAAGCCTCGTTCGCCAAGTGCGAGCAGATTCTCACCGTCAGCAAGGCGCGCCTGGAGGAGCGGCTCGGCCGCCTGGCCGAAGATGATGTGGACCGGGTGGCGTCCGCTCTACTCCTGGTGTTGAGCATCTAGCCTGAACTGTGATTCAAGCCGTTCTGCCATCCTGCTCGACGGCCTCACTTCCCGGTGCCGGCGTCCCCTGCGCTCTTCATCGCGCGCACGATGATGACCGCCAGCAGCGCGATCACGCACACCAGGAGAATCCAGAAAATGGCCCGGTGCTGCTCGCTCCACGGCGGCGGTGGCGGCGGCTTCAGCGGCAGTTTCCGCGCCGGGCCCAGGCTGGCAAGCGGCAGCGACGCGGCTTCCCGGGTCATCGGCAAGCGCTGGATTTCGTATGACGGCTCGGGCGCGCCGGGCCGGCCATACCAGAGTGCATATTTGCGCGTCGGGTCGGCCGAAAATGCCAGCCCGCGCCGCACCCGGAAAAGCGTTACTTTCTTGATCGTCAGCGGCCGGTCATCCCCGTTGTAAATTGAAAAGCACACCCTCTGCACGCCCCCGGACTGCAGGGGCACGACCACTGCTTTCCCGGCGGCGAGTCGCCGCAGGGTGGCGCCCGCCCCGTAGCCAACGTCCGCATACCCCCGCTCGGATACTCCCCTTGCGGCGGAGTACTCGATGGACACCTGGCGGTCGAAGGTCGGCTCCACAACCTCGAACTTCGCCTCCGTCAGGTCCCGGGTAGTCTTCCCGGCGTTCAGGCACAGAAGCGTTCGGCGCTCGCGCCGCTGCTCTCGCCGCGAGAGAGTTACCGGCACCCGGACGAGCCGCCGCGCGGTCGTCACCTTGCAGTACGCGCTCGGCACCTCGATGCCCGGCAACTTGCCTTCGAGTCTCGAGAGCGTCACGCGCAGGAAGCGATACTCGTTTGCGGGCAGGTCCACTCGCGTCTTCTCGAATCGCCCCTCGTGCCGATAGACGATGCTTGGGCCGCCGAGCGACCACCACTGCTGCCCGTCGCGGCTGCCCTCAACCTGCGCCTTGCAGCGGAAGTTGTCGCCCGTCAGGGACAGCACGATGCGGTTCGCGGGCACCCCGCCCGTGCCCAGGTCGAAGGTTATCTGGGCCTGTTTCTCCTCCAGCCTCCCGCGCGCGAGGACCTTCACCGGGAGGTCGTGCGTCTCGGCCCGCCCCGTCTCCTCGATCATCCGGTAGGGCACCTGGGTGCGGCCGTCCCGCACGATGCGGTACTCCGACACGCTCTTCACGCCGGCCAGCGCCTCGTCGTCCAACACCAGATATACCAGCCCGGCCCCGGCTAGATGTGGAAGCATGATCGCGCGCGCCGTCCGCCATTCCCCGCGCGGCAGATCGGCCTGTGCCCGCGCCGCCGCAAGCGCGACAGCTACCAGGATAACTCTCCTCATTTCAACCTGCCCTCGAACCGCGTGTATAGCAGACTCACCAGCATCAGTATCAGCCCCAGCACGAAGAACGAGACGATCCTGAACGGCACCTCCAGGAAACCGAGATCGTACACGAACACCTTCGTGATTGCCACATAGAGCAGCCCGATCGCGAAAAGCCTGACGGGCCTCATTCGCTTCCATATCCCCACCGACATGCCGGCCAGCGCATACACGCTCCAGAAAAGCGACAGCGAAAGTTGCTGCGCGCTTTCCCTTCCCGCTCCGACCCATGTGACGCCCATGTAATCCCACAAGTCCAGGCTCACGAACACGAGCGTGAAGAAGTTCGCCCCCATCGCCAGCGCCGCCGACGCCCAGCGCTCCGGCTCCGTCAGCGCCTCCCGCCCTCTCCACAACAGCCACGCGGCCACATAAGCTGCCGCTATCACCGACGCCCCCGCAAGCATCCGCTCGTTCAGCAGCAGGATGAATGGATCCGGCCTCTGCGCGATGTCAACGAACAGCGCCTTCGCCGCCGTCACCGCCAGCAGGGCCAGGCCCGCCTGCCGCACCCGGGGATGCCCCGCCGACAGCCCCGTCCACACGAGCGCCGCGCTCTCGACCGCCCACGCCAGCGTGATGTAACTCGCCCTCAACTGCAGCGGTATCGCAATCGTCACGAATGTCAGCGCCAGCCCCAGATATACGAAGCGATGAAGCGCATCGTCGTCAGGCCGCCGCAGCACGCTGCCCCCCACCACCGCATGATACGCCGCCATCGCTATCGCGCACCCGCTCAGCAGCACCAGCCCCAGCCCCTCGTAGGATTCCAGCCTCGCTGCCGTCGCAAGCAGCCCGAAGAAAATCGCCGCATTCCCGAACGCCCCGACCAGGTCGCCCCGGAAATCCGGCCGCCGCACCACCCGCCTCATCGCAATCCACGCGACCGAACACAGCAGGAAGTCGGCGCCGAACAGCGCCGCGCCGGGGGCTGCCGGCCAGCGGCTGGCGATGGCAAAAGCGCCGAAGAGCGCAAGAACGCTCATCGCCTGGGCCGTCAGCGCCGCCGCCGGCACGAAGATGCGGCCCATGCCGTCTCGCCGCGCCGCCCACAGCGCACACACGCCAATGCAGCCCGCCAGCGGCAGCCAAAGCGGCGCCGCATTGATTCCCCAAATCCTCACCGCGCCGAGCGCGTGAAACGCTACCATCGCATGGGTGACGCCGTTAGCCGCGAACAGCGCCGCCGCAGGACCCTCCTGCTCGTCCGTGCCGCTCATCTTCACGGCCACCGCCAGAAAGATCAGGTAAGTGAACAGACCGAAGAGAAACGCAGCCGCAGCGCTGTGCAGCGGCACGGGCGGCGCTGTCCCGATGCTGACCGCCATCAGCAGCACGAGCGCGGCCCCCGCGAGATACCTCAATGCGCTGCGCGCTATGCGTTCCTGCGGCCTGTCCCCGGGGAAAGCCAGCGACAGCACCGCCATCAGCAGCCCCAGCAGAACCCCGATCATCGCCAGTGCCGGCAGGCCGAGCGAAATCACCCCGCTCAGAATCAGCGCGCTTGCGATCGCGAAGAACGCGCATCCCCCAACCACCAATCCGAGCCCCACCCGCTCCGCCACCTCTTGCTGCTCTTCGACCTGCGTCGGTCGGGTTGCCAGTCCGCCGTAACAGGCAAATGCCAGGAACACTACCGCGAACGCCTCCGTCGCCAGGTAGCCCTGCCGCTGCAGGGGTCCCGCTCCCAAAAACAGCACCCAGGTTGCCCCGAACGCGACCACCGTCAGCGCGTGCCACGCGCGATACCGCACGAGGATCGCGCTCCACAAGTTGAGTCCCGCAAGGTATGCGTATAACCGCAGAAGGTCCCCTGCGCCCGTTCCCCCACGCTGTAACAGGACCGGTGTCGCGAACGCGCCCAGCAGGCAGATGACCGCCACCGCCTGCGTGTCGTTCGCCACCGCCAGGGCCGATGCGCTCAGCGCCGCCAGCGCTAGCACGGCGAAGGCCTCCCCGAAGCCAATCAAGTTGTAGGAATCGTAAGCCGCGTAGATCGAGAGAAACAGGATTACGATCCCGCCTGACGACAGCACCTGCGCGTAGCCTCGATATCTCGGCCGCGAGAGCAGAACCTGCCCCACCCCTAGCATGATTGCCGCGCCGGCCACCCCCATCGCAACCCGCGCGGTCGGCCCGATCCACCCCGACTCGAACGCATACTTGAGGAAGAACGCTGTCGCGAGCGCAAGCGCCGCGATCCCCAACTTGCTCAGCCAGTTGGCCCCCAACAGCGTCTCAAGCCGCGCCACCTCGAAGGCAGGCCGGGGCGCTTCCCCGGGCGGCGCCACCGGTGGAGGTGGCGCTGGTGGCGGTTGCCGCGCGGCAGGCGCCGCTTGCGCCGCAGCCTGAACGGCCTCTGCAGCCGGTAGCCGCTCGGCGGGCACAACTGGCGGCAGGCGAACCTCCCTCGGAATGGGAGCGCTAGGGGCTACAGGCGCTGCAGGCGCAACTTGCCGCGCGGCACGGGATTCCGCTTGCAGCCGCTCGTCCGCCCGGCGCAGACGCGCCAGTTCCGTTCTTATCTCGCGCACCGCGCGTCCCAAGTCCGACAGGCGAGCGAACACGTAAATGGGAAACGCGATGACCACCCCCAGAATCAACAGCCCCAGCGAGACAAGTGCCGCCTCTTCCACGCCCATTGCAACCCCCTTCCCAGGCCCGCTCTCTCCTTTGCTACCCGCCTCGCTGCCTTCCGCGCGCAGGCCTGCCTGCCCCTGCCTTATCCACCCACCCCCAAATCCCTCTCCCCCTTCCTGTCATTCTGAGTCCGTCCGTCAGCTGACCGACGGACGAAGGGAATCTCTCTGTTCCCCGCCCCCCACCTCAACGCCGCCCTTCCCCGCCCGCCATTCCCGGTGATTTGCCGGGAGAACATGCGGCCGCAGGCTGCCCCTGCATGCCCACAGCCTGCCCCGGAGCGGACCTAAATGCCTTGGAAAGCACTTGACAGGCCCTCGGCGATTTGCTATAGTCTAGTAGCGTCCGGGGCCGCGGGGCCCCGGACGCAAGTGCGATGGTGGGAACCTGGAGGGGTACCGAAGCGGTCAAACGGGCCTGACTGTAAATCAGGTGGCGCATGCCTTCAGGGGTTCGAATCCTCTCCCCTCCACCATCCGGCTGCGCCCACGTAGCTCAGTCGGCAGAGCGTGTCCTTGGTAAGGACAAGGTCGCCGGTTCGATTCCGGCCGTGGGCTCCAGGAGAACAGAAATGGGAAAGGCAAAGTTTCAGAGGACAAAGCCGCACGTCAATATCGGCACCATCGGCCACGTTGACCACGGAAAGACCACGCTCACCAGCGCGATCACGCTTGTTTTGAGCAAGCAAACGCCTCCTCTGGCCGATTTCCTTGCCTACGAGCGCATTGACTCGGCCCCCGAGGAAAAGGCGAGGGGGCTGACGATCAACATCTTCCACGCCGAGTACCAGACCGCGAAGCGCCACTACGCGCACGTTGACTGCCCCGGCCACGCGGACTACATCAAGAACATGATCACCGGAGCGGCGCAGATGGACGGCGCGATCCTTGTGGTATCGGGCGCAGACGGCCCGATGCCCCAGACGCGGGAGCACATTCTGCTTGCGCGCCAGGTGGGGGTCCCGTATCTGGTTGTTTCCCTGAACAAGTCGGACATGGTGGACGACCCTGAGATCATAGACCTGGTGGAACTGGAGTTGCGCGACCTTCTGAGCAAGTATGAATTCCCCGGCGACAAGATACCGATCGTGGTGGGCAGCGCGACCAAGGTTCTGGAGTGCGGGTGCGCCAAGCGCGAGTGCCAGTGGTGCGGGAAGGTGTGGGAACTGCTGGACGCAGTGGACGAGTACATCCCCACCCCTCAGCGCGACACCGAGAAACCATTCTTGATGTCCGTCGAGGATGTATTCACCATCAGCGGCAGAGGCACAGTTGCCACGGGCAGAGTAGAGCGCGGCATCCTGACCAGGGGCGAAGAAGTGGAGATCGTGGGCCTGAAGCCCGAGCCGTTGAGGACAGTGGTAACTGACATCGAGATGTTCCGAAAGAGCCTTGACCAGGCGCAGGCCGGGGACAACGTGGGGCTGCTGTTGAGAGGAGTAGAGCGCACACAGGTGGAGCGCGGGCAAGTGATAGCGAGGGTCGGGACGATCACCCCGCACACCAAGTTCGAGGCGAGCGTGTACATCCTGACCAAGGACGAGGGAGGGAGGCACACGCCGTTCTTCACGGGATACAGGCCGCAGTTCTACTTTCGCACGACCGACGTTACGGGAGTGGCAACGCTGCCCGGGGATCGGGAGATGGTGATGCCCGGGGACAACGTAACCTTCGCGGCGGAACTGATCGAGCCGATCGCGATGGAAGAGGGCTTGCGGTTTGCGATCAGAGAAGGCGGCCACACCGTAGGCGCGGGCGTGGTCGCCAAAATCCTCTAGAGGCGAAGCGAGATGCCGAAAGCAGCGAGGACCGTTGATCGAGGTTTCTGGTGGGCGTGCAGTGTTTGCCGCAGCCGCAACTACACCAGCATGAAGAACAAGAAGAACGACCCCGACCGTCTCAGTCTGAAGAAGTACTGCCCGACCTGTCGCAAGCACACCGAGCATCGCGAAACGGGCATCAACGCCAAGGCAGGGCGGTCATAGCATGGGGCGCGATTCCCTGTGGCAGCGGGACACGTGAGGGCAGCAGTGCAAACTAGCAGACTGCCGGGCTTCCTGCGGCGGATCGTCCAATTCTTCACCGACGCCTGGCTGGAACTGAAGAAGGTCGCCTGGCCCACGCGCGTAGAGGCATGGCGGTTCACCCTGGTGGTGCTCTTCGCGGTCGTGGTAATGGCGATTTTCATACACTCCTGCGACTGGCTGCTCACGCTCTTGTCGCGGCCGTTGTTCGCACAGTAGGGTCGAGATGGCAACCGGCATGCAGTGGTATGTTGTTCACACCTTCACCGGGCACGAGAACCGGGTGAAGGCAGCCATCGAGCGGCGCGCGAAAGCGCAAAACCTGCTCGACCGCATGGGGCGCATCCTCGTCCTCATCGAAGAGGAGGTGCGCGGCACCCGCCGCGGCAAGAAGCAGGTGCGCAAGCACAAGGTCTTCCCGGGTTACGTGATCATCGAGATGATTCTCGACCAGGACACCCATCACCTGATCCGATCCACCAGCGGCGTTACTGGCTTCGTCGGGCCCGGCCGCCAGCCGGTGGCGCTCAGCCCGGATGAGGTGAAGCGCATCCTCGGCACCCTGGAAGACGACACCCGGGTGAGGGCCGCATTCGAGGAGGACCAGACGGTGCGCATCCTTTCCGGCCCCTTCGAAGGCTTTCACGCCAGAGTAGAGCAGGTTGACGTAACCAAGCAGAAACTGCGGGCGCTGATATCCATCTTCGGCCGCGACACGCCCGTCGAGGTTGATTTCTCCGACGTGGAAAAGATGGACTAGCGGTGATCTCGACAGTGCTCAAAGCGCTTATGGGATTCTTCGTCCCGTCCGCCGGCTGGCGGATCGGGACTCAGAATGACAGACAGGCTGGCGGATGTCGGCCCATCTGTCACCCTGAGCGCAGCGAAGGGTCTCACTATGGAGAGTCTTGACATGCGCGCTAGGTCCACTGGAGATCATTGATGGCTAAGAAGGTAGCAGCGGTAGTTCGTTTTCACGTTCCTGCAGGCAAGGCGATGGCGGGCCCGCCCGTGGGCCCCGCGCTCGCCCCGCATGGGGTCAACGTGATGGAGTTCGTGAAGGCATATAACACCCAGACCGCCAGCCAGGTCGGTTCCATCATCCCGGTCGAGGTTACGGTCTATGAGGACCGATCCTTCACCTTCGTTCTCAAGACCCCGCCCGCCAGCGAGTTGCTGAAGAAGGCTGCCGGATTGGAAAAGGGCGCCAAGCAAGCCGGCCGCGAAGAGGCGGGCCAGGTGTCGCGCGATCAGATCGCCGAGATCGCGCGCCAGAAGATCCGCGACCTGAACACCGACGACCTCGAGCAGGCGATTCGCGTGATCGAGGGAACAGCCAGGAGCATGGGCATCACAGTCGTCTAGGAGGGATGTCCTGTGTAGGGGCGGCCCTCTGCTTGCCCTGAGCCCGTCCGTCAGCTGACGGACGGACGAAGGGTGGCCGCCCGATCAAGGAGCAATTGCATGGCAAAGCGAGGAAAGCGATATCGCGCGACCCTGGAACATGTCAAGTCGAGAGACCCGCTCGCGCCGCAAGATGCCGTGGCCGCGCTCAAGGCCACCGCAACCGCCAAGTTCGACGAGACGATTGACATCGCGGCGCGCCTTGGCGTTGACTCGAAGAAGGGCGAGCAGATGGTGCGCGGCACCGTCGTTCTTCCGCACGGCAGCGGCAAGCAGGTGCGCGTGGCGGTATTCGCCCGCGGCGAGCGCGCCGCAGAAGCCGAGCAGGCCGGGGCCGATGTCGTCGGCGCTGAGGACCTGGTGCAGCGCATTGACCAGGGCTGGAAGGACTTCGACATCCTGGTCGCAACCCGCGACATGATGCCCATCGTCGGCCGGCTGGGAAAGAAACTCGGCCCGCGCATGCCCAACCCCAAGTCCGGAACCGTCAGCGAGGACGTCGCCAAGGTGGTGCGCGATCTGAAGGGCGGGCGCATCGAGTTCCGCATGGACAAGGCCGGCGTCGTTCACGCGCCCCTCGGCAAGGCGTCCTTCCCCGCCGAGCACCTGCTCGAGAACCTTACCGCTTTCGTTTCCGCCCTGTCGCGTGCAAGGCCCCCTTCGGTCAAAGGGCAGTTCATAAAGAAACTCTCCGTGTCTGCCGCCATGGGGCCCAGCGTCCAGGTTGACCCCGCTCTTGCAACGGAAGCCGCTGAGCGGTAAAATATAGAGGCCGAAGACAGCAGGCGATGGCCTGTAATCCCATGTCCGTCCGTCCGCCAGCCGGCGGACGGCGGACGGAGCCTGCCGAGGCGAACAGAGATGGCTTTTTCGAGCCGTCCCGCCTCGGGACGGCTTTCATTTTGACATGGACACCAGCGATACGGCCTGGAGGGAGATGTGGCGAAAACAGAAGACAAAGCCAGGATGGTGGAAACCCTGGCGGAAGAAATCAGGAACAGCAGCGCGGCGATCGTAACCGATTACCGCGGCCTCACGGTCAGGCAGATGGGCGCCTTGAGGCACTTGCTGCGGCGCGAGGGCTGCCGCTACCGGGTTGCCAAGAACACCCTCATGCGCCGCGCCCTTGCCGCTGTGAACAGCCCGGATATGGGCCCGATGCTCCAGGGCCCCACCGCCGTTGTGTTCTGCGGCGCCGACGCGACCCCGGCGGCCAAGGTGCTGGCCGCGTTCATCCGCGACAACAAGTTGCCGGTTCTGAAAGGCGGGATGCTGCAGGGCCGGCTGATCACGGCGGACCAAGTTGGCGAACTGGCTACCCTGCCTGCGAGGGATGTCCTGCTGGCGCGCCTGGTCGGCGGCATGCAGGGGCCGCTGGCCGCGCTGGTCGGAACTCTGCAAGGGGTCCTGACGAACTTCATGCTGACCCTGCAAGCATATTCCGAGAAAAAGGCAACCGCGCAGCCCGCGCAATGATGTAGGGGCGCAGTCCGCCAGCTGGCGGACTCCGCCCGCCCAATCGCTATAAGGGAGAAGAGACATGACGGTGCAAGAGATCATCGGCGAAGTCGAGAAGATGACGGTTCTCGAATTGAACGAACTGGTCAAGGCGATGCAGGAGAAGTGGGGCGTCAGCCCGATGGCGGCAGTGGCAGCAGCCCCCGCCGCGGCTGCCGAGCCGGCCGAGAAGGCCGAAGAGAAGACCTCCTTCGACGTCATCCTGACGAGTTTTGGCGCCAACAAGATCCAGGTCATCAAGGCGGTGCGCGAGGTCACGAACCTGGGCCTGAAGGAGGCCAAGGAACTGGTCGAGGGCGTGCCCAAGCCGGTAAAGGAAGGAGTGACCAAGGAAGAGGCAGCCTCCCTGAAGACCAAGATCGAAGAAGTCGGCGGCACCGTCGAGATCAAATAGCGGGCTGCATCGTTGCTCCTCGGCTCTGTAGGGCGGGCGCTCCCGCGCCCGCCCCCCCTCGTTGTCATTCTGAATCCGCCATCCGGCGGATGAAGAATCTCACCACTCACGCACCCGCCTCCGTCCTTCTGTGCGCACCCGTAGGGCATGGGCTTGCCCCATGCCCATCTTGCTGGGGCCAGAGGGAAGAACCCGCCGCGCGGCGTAATCACACGATGGCCTGCGGCGGACATGCTCTTCTGTTTGTCGCATGTCCCTGCGGGTATGAATTGTGCGGCAGTCCGCGCATATGCGGATCGCTGCGAGGCGGCTCGATTTGCGCAAAGCGGCGCTGATCATTCTGGCATGGGGCGCGCTGCTGGCCTTGCGTGCGGGCCAGCAGCAAGGCCGTCCTGTTGGCAGCCCCCCGCGCTTCTTCGCTGACGCTGTCGCTCCAATCATGCCCCCTCCCCCCTTTGTGGGGGAGGGTTGGGGTGAGGGGCCAATGGTGGCACAGGATTGTATCCTGTGCACTGGACAGGTTGGAAACCTGTCCTACCCTCCTTCACCCCCACCTTTCTCCTCTCCCTCTGGGACCCTGAAGGGTCCCTTCGGGATCCTGAAGGGCCCCATCAAGGGGGAGGAGAAGAGTCTCAGTCGGCTGGCAGCCGCGCCCCTGAGGCGGCTATCGGCCGCCGACCCATATCACAAGATGAGCGACGAACTGCGCGCAGCAGTTCACCGCGTTGCCCGCGGCAGATACCCGTCGCTCGCCGAGAGCGCGGCCTATGCGGGCAAGGTCCGCGCCATCCTCTTCGTCAGCGATGAGCGCGCGCTCAAGCCCCTGGCCGCTGAGGCCGGCGCGCTGTCCGGCCATGTGCGCTCGTGGAACGGCCTGCACTGCAAGTTTGTCGCCGCCGAACTGCCGCTGCCTGCCCTGCTCGACCTGGCCTCCCGGCCCGCTGTCAGGGCGGCCTGGCACGATGACCTGCTGGGCCTCGAACTCGATCGCACAGTCCCCCACCTGGGCGCGGCCGACGTGCACCAGATGGGCTGGCTCGGGGACGAGGCGCGCGTTGCTATCATAGACACCGGCGTTGATTCCACTCACCCCGCCCTGCCCAATGTCATCGCCAGCCGCGATTTCACCTGCGCGCCGTGGGAGCCGGAGTGCTGCAACCCCGATGACACCTTCGGCCACGGCACTGATGTCGCTGGCATCGTGGGCAGCAATGATGCCACCTACACCGGCATGGCCCCCGGCGCGCGCATCATCAATGCCAAGGTGATGGAAGGCTGCAACCTGTCCGGCTGGACCAGCACCACCATCGCCGGCGTTGATTGGGCGCTCGCAAACGGCGCTTCCGTGATAAACATGAGCCTGCGCGACCTTGAGGCGACCCGCTACGATGGCAACAGCCAGATCGCAAAATACGTTGACTACGTTGTCCACACGGCAGGAGTTACCTGGGTCAAGTCCGCCGGAAACAGCGGGCCGGGCTGCGCCGGGACCGATGGCACGGGCCACGTTACCTCCCCGGCGGATGCATATAACGTGGTGAGCGTCGGTTGGGAGACATACGAGTTCAACGCCATCCACGATTGCAGTTCGATAGGCTACACCGATGACGATCGCGACGGCGCCTGGGACGACCGCTGCGCCGTCAGGCTTTGCGCTCCCGGATCGGCGGTTACCTCGACCAACAACAACTGGGAGACGCAGGACGACTTTACTCCCATGTCCGGCTCGTCAATGGCTGCCCCGCACGTGTCGGGCCTTGCTGCCCTTCTGTGGGACTATGGCTTCCGCACCAGCCTCCCGCGCGACCCCGAACTGCTCCGAGCGGTGATGATGAACACCGCGCGGCACATTCTGCGAAAGGATAGGTCGCCCTGGCAGAACACCTCCACGCGCCCGCTCGATCAGGACCAGGGCGCTGGCGAGATTGACGCCGCCGCTGCCCTGCAGCTATATGCCAATCCAGGCAGATACGCCCTGATCTCCATCCCGCAAACCGCAGAGGGCCAATCGCACTGGTATAGCATCAACGTAACCAATGCGCCCACTGTGATCAGGGCGACCCTGTGCTGGGACCGGCATGTGAGCGATTACGCCGCCGACCCTCCTCCCTGCAATGACCTGGACCTGGGGCTCTATCGCTGCCCGACCGCAGCGCCGCTGGCGAGTTCGGTCAGCCCCGGCGACAACGTGGAGCACATCTGGTTCCCGGCGCTGGAGAACGGAAAGTATTGGCTGCAAGTGCGCGCGAACGCGCTCCCTGCCGGGGACGAGACAGCAGCCCTGGCCTGCAGCCATGCCATGACCGACGCGGGCGCAAATCCCGTCGCTGCCCAGCCGAGCGTTTCCGTTACCTCGCCCGCTCAAGGAAGCCGGGTGCGCGGAGTGGTTGCCCTTTCGGCCCAGGCCGCCGCCGAGGCGGGAGTGGAACGCGTTGAGTTCATGATTGACGGCGCGCCGCTCTGCGCTGACTACACTGCCCCTTACCAGTGCCAGTGGGACACTCGGCCCGCTTCAGTGCGCGAGGGCACATCGCAGGTCTGCGCGCGGGCCGGCGACTACTGCGGCCAGGATGCGATCAACTGCGTTACCGTTACCGTTGACAACACGACCTTCGACGACGTGCCGAAGGATTACCCCGACTGGGCCGCTGTCGAGGCATTGGCGCGCGCGCATGTAACCCACGGCTGCTCGCGCACGCCCCCGCTCTTCTGCCCGCAGGATAGGCTGACTCGCGCCCAGGCCGCCAAACTGATATGCCTCGCGGCAGGAAAAGGCCCGCTCAACCGCGCCGTCCCAACCTTCGCCGACGCGCCGAAGACGAACATGTTCTACCCGTGGATAGAACGGCTCGCCGACGCCGCCTCCTGGGCAGGCTCTCCCGTTACCTGGGGCTGCAATAAGATTGCAGGCAAGAGGTATTTCTGCCCCTACGCCGCGGTTACGAGGGAGCAGATGGCAGCCTTCCTGTGCCGCGCAACCATCAGGCCGCCCGCGCCGACTTGCTCAGGCGTGTTCGCCGATGTCAGCGCGTTCAATCCCTTCTGCGGATACATCGAGAGGCTGGCCGACCCGGCATGGTGGCCGCAGGGCGTTCCTGCGAGTGACTGCGACTGCCCCCCGTCAATTCCGCCCGGCTCGCGCTGCTACTGCCCGAAGTCCCCCATGACCCGCGCCCAGGCCGCCTCCTTCATCTCCCCCGCCTTCTCCCTCCCTTTCCCATAATGGGAACCCGAAAAAGCACACCGTAACTAGAATGTCATTCTGAGTTCGTCCGTCAGCTGACGGGCGGACGAAGAATCTCTCTGTTGGCCTGAGGTGTGGCACAGTCAATGTAGGGGCGGAGCGCTGGTTTGCTTCGGCAGTTCACTGCCGAAGCCAGCGGGTTCCCTCCCCCAGCCGTAATGCCGCCGTCCCCCTTGCCCCTCCCTGGTTCTACTCCTTCCACTCCTTCCACCCCTTCCACTTCTTCCACTCCGCACCCGCCTCCACCATCACCTCTCCCCTTTCTACTCTCCACTCTCTACTCCCTACCCTCCCGCCTTCTTCCTCCCTCTGTAGGGCGGGCGCTCCCGCGCCCGCCGGAGCCTGGTTTGTCATTCTGAGCGACCTGTCCCGCGTAGCCTTGGCGAAGCGGGAAGCGAAGAATCTCACTTCCGTGCGCGCCCCCCTCCCGAATCTGTCATTCTCAAGCCCCCACTGCGCTTACCGCCGTCCCCGCCAGCCCCCCCATAACGCCGCCGTCCTCGGCGGCAATCCCCTGTAGGGCGGGCGCTCCCGCGCCCGCCGGAGCCTGGTTTGTCATTCTGAACGACTTGTCCCGCGTAGCCTTGGCGAAGCGGGAAGTGAAGAATCTCATCCTCCTCCAGTCAACCCTGCGCCTCGTGTCATTTTGAGTCCCGATCCGCCAGTCCGCCCGCCAGCTGGCGGACTCCGCCCGTGGGAGCAGTCCGCCGGCCGGCGGACTGCTCCCCTACGTCCGAACACCGTGGGGCAAGGGCTCGCCCCTTGCCGTCCGCCTTCATGGTAGCACGGGTTTCCAACCCGTGCATTCCTCCAGCAGGGCAGGAGCGTATCTCCTGCAGCAGAAGTCTGAGAGGCAGCGAGGGCCGGGAAACCATGACCCCGAGAGAACGCATTCAGGCTGCAATCGCCCATAAGACGCCGGACCGCATCCCTGTTGACTTCGGCGGAACTCCGGAGACTGGAATTGCGGGAGTCGCGTACCAGGCGCTCCGCACACACCTCCGCATCAGCGGCGCGCCCCCGCGCATCTATGACGTAAACCAGCAACTCGCTGTGGTAGAGGAGCCTGCCCGCGAGCGCGCGGGAGACGATTGCCTCCTGCTGACCGTCGGCTGCAAGGAATGGCGGCCGTGGACTCTGCCTGACGGTTCCCCCTGCGAAGTCCCCGCAAAATGGCAGCCCGTTCGAGGCACCGATGGCGCGGACACGGTGATGGGACCCGCCGGCGCTCCGCTGGTGCGCAGGCTGCCGCGCGCATACTGGTTCTCGCCCGCCGGCCCGGTCGCCCCCGGCCTCGATTCCATCGCAGACATCCCGAAGTTCATGCCCTACATTCGAATCCTCGACCGCCCGCCCTACCTTGACGAGTCGCTCGAGGATCTCGCGCAAAGGGCGCGAACGCTGCACCGGGAGACAGACTATGCCCTGGTCGGCCATTTTGGCGGGCACATTTTCGCTGCCTGCCAGTTGCTGCGTGGAATGGACAACTTCATGTGCGACCTGATCGCCGACAAGAGATTCGCGCGGGCCTTGCTCGATGCCATAGCCGACCAGCACATCGCTGAATTCGAGCACTACGTCGCAGCCCTCGGCTCATTTGTGCAGGTGATCGCCCTCGCCGATGACCTCGGCAGCCAGCGCGGCCCGCAGATGAGCGTCGAACTTTTTCGCGAAATCGTGCGCCCGCCCATGGAGCGCCTCTACCAGTTCATCAAACAGCACAGCGATGCAAGACTCCTCCTGCACTCCTGCGGCTCGGTCGCAGCATTGATCCCTGACCTGGTCGAGATGGGAGTTGACATCCTCAACCCGGTGCAGGTGTCCGCCGCCGACATGGACACGAAACGCCTGAAGCGCGAGTTCGGCCGCGACCTCGTATTCTGGGGCGGCGGCTGCGACACGCAGCACATTCTGCCCTTCGGCACGCCCGCGCAAGTCCGGGATGAAGTGCGCCGCCGCATTGAAGACCTGGGCCCCGACGGCTTTGTGTTCGCCCAGGTGCACAACATCCAGCCCGGCGTCCCGCCCCAAAACATGCTCGCCATGTGGGACGCAGCCCGCGACTTCGGGGCCTCCTGACGCCCTGCAATCGCCGCCGCAGGCCCCCCGTAGGACCGCTCTGCCAGGGCAGCCAAAAACTTCTCTCATGGCCATTGACATACTAGATGTAGTATGGTATGATAGCGGAGCATACTAGATGTAGTAGGTCGGGGCGGCTGACGCAAACGGCTGTATTCATATGAAATGCCCATTCTGCGATGCCAGGGAGACGCGCGTGCTTGACTCGCGCTTGCAGGAGAGCGGGGGCGCGATACGGCGCCGCAGGGAGTGCGACGCGTGCGGCAGGCGGTTCACCAGTTACGAGCGAGCCGAGGAACAGCCGCTCTATGTTGTGAAGAAGGATGGCAGGCGGGAGGCGTTCGATCGCAGCAAGATCCTGGCCGGAATGACGAAGGCGTGCGAGAAGCGCCCCGTAGCGCGCCACCGGATCGAAGCGATAGCGGACGAGATCGAACGCGAGATGCGCGAGCGGCTGACGAGCGAGGTGCCGACGCGCGATGTCGGGGAGATGGTCGTTCAGCGATTGCGCGCCCTGGACCCGGTGGCCTACGTGCGCTTCGCGTCGGTGTATCGTGAATTCAGGGACGCGGAATCGTTCATCGCTGAAGTGCAGCGGCTGACGGCCGAGACTGCGGAAGAGAAAGTGGAGGGCTGAGGTGCTGACAACTGCGGATTTGCCGAAGGGGCAGTGGAGCGCGCCCGCGGTGGCGGCGCTCGAGAAGAGGTATCTGCTGAAGGAGGACGGCAAGCCCGCAGAGACTCCGGAGCAGATGTGCCTGCGCGTCGCGAAGGCGATCGCAGCGGCAGAAACCAACTTCGGCAAGAGCGCAGATGAGGCGGAGAGGATCGCTCTGGATTTCGCGCGCGCGCTGATCGAGCGCAAGTTGATGCCCAACAGCCCCACCCTGATGAACGCGGGAAAGGGCACGGGGCTGCAGTATTCCGCATGTTACGTTTTGCCGGTGGAGGACTCCCTGGATCAGATCTTCGACGCGGTGAAAAGCGCTGCGCTGATACACCAGTCGGGCGGGGGAACGGGTTTCTCGTTCTCGCGCCTGCGGCCGAAGGACAGCCCGGTGCGAAGAAGCGGAGGGATCGCCAGCGGGCCGGTCAGTTTCATGCGCGTGTTCGATGGAGCCACCGAGGCGGTGAAACAGGGGGGCACGCGCCGCGGCGCGAACATGGGGATCCTGCGCGTTGATCACCCCGACGTGCTGGACTTCATCGTCAGCAAGTTGAACGGCGGGATCACGAATTTCAACATCTCGCTTGCAGCCACCGATGAATTCATGCGCGCCGCACTCGAGGGCAAGGAATACGAGCTCTACAATCCCTATACCAAGAAGAAACAGGGACGCCTGAACGCGCGCGAGGTCCTCGACCGCATCGTTGACGCCGCCTGGCAGAGCGGCGATCCGGGCCTGATCTTCATTGACCGCATCAACAACAGCCCCGCGAACCCCGTGCCTTCGATGGGGCCCGTCGAGGCCACCAACCCGTGCGGCGAGCAGCCGCTCTATCCTAACGAGGCCTGCAACCTGGGCTCGGTCAACCTGGCGCCAATGTTGCGCAAGACAAACGGGAGCCGCGAGATTGACTGGGAGGAACTCGGCCGCGTCGTTCGCCTGGCGATCAGGTTCCTCGATGACGTGATCGAGGTGAATCCATATCCACTGCCCGCAATTGATAAGATGGTGAAGATGAACCGGCGCATCGGGCTGGGCGTGATGGGTTGGGCCGACATGCTCTTCCTGCTGGGGATCCCGTATGACTCGCAGCCGGCGCTCGAACTCGCCGAGAAGGTGATGCGCTTCGTGAACGAGGCCGGCCGCGATGAATCGGCGCGCCTGGCGAAGGAGCGCGGGGCGTTCCCGACGTTCGGCGAGAGCATATACCGCGACGGGCCGCCGCTGCGCAATGCGACCGTTACCACGATCGCGCCTACCGGATCAATCAGCCTGATCGCAGGATGCTCGTCCGGGATCGAGCCGGTTTTCGCGCTCGCCTACCGGCACACTTTTCTCGGCTCCGACGTTCTGACTCCCGCATTCGAGGAGATCGCGCGCGAGAGGGGATTCTGCAGCGATGCTCTCTTACGGAAGGTGATGGAGAAGGGATCGGTTCAGGGACTGGAAGAGGTGCCGCCCGATGCGCGCGCTGTTTTCAAGACAGCGCACGAGATAACGCCCGAGTGGCACGTGAAGATGCAGGCCGCTTTTCAGAAATACACCGACAACGCGGTGTCCAAGACCATCAACCTGCCGAACAGCGCGACGCGCGATGATGTGCGCCGGGCATATCTGATGGCTTATGAAATGGGGTGCAAGGGGATTACCGTCTTTCGCGACCGCAGCAAGTCTGAGCAGGTTCTCGTCGCGGGAGTGGGCCAGGCGAAGACGGGTGTGGCCGCTCCGGCGCAGCCGATGCTCGAGCGGCCGGGCAAACTTGCGGGCGCAACCTACCGCAAGCAGACTGCTCTGGGCACGGTGTTCGTAACCATCAACAAGGACGAGAAGGGCGAGCCGCTCGAACTCTTCCTGATCAGCGGAAAGGCGGGCAGCGATCTCGCGGCCCTCGTCGAGGCGACGGGCAGGCTGATTTCCCTGGCGCTGCGGGTTGCGTCTCCGGTGAGCAGGACAGAGCGGACGAGGCTGATCATTGACCAGTTGAAAGGAATCGGCGGGCGCATGGCCGTGGGGCTGGGGCCGCACCGCGTTCTCTCGATACCCGACGCAGTGGCCAAGGTTCTGGAGGAGGACCTGGGCCAGTCGGGGTCAGCGCAGGCGGGGCAACTCGCACTGCAGGCGGCAGACCTTTGCCCGGAGTGCGGCCAATACACGCTGGTGGAGGAAGAAGGCTGCAGCAAATGCTACAACTGCGGGTATTCGACCTGCTAGTGGCTTGGCCGTCGAACGCGCCGAGGGCGGGGCGTGTAACGGTGGCAGAGGTGTGAGGCGACGGTGCGTACAGAGGGGGCCAGGAGAGCCGAGAGTGATTGAGGGATTTGAGTCGGCGGGGGGAGTGGTGGCTTCCCAGCGAAGCCGAACAGCGGGTTCTGGGCACCCTTAGGTTCGCCCCTGGAGAGGGAGGCATGGTGGAACTCATGGGCCTCCTGAACGATTCTGAGCCTGCCGTTATACTGGGGGTGCTGGCAGATGGCAAACCTGTTACCCTGCTGCACTGTCTTGAGACGCGGTCAAGGCTCGGGAGGCCCGGGTTGGACACTTCGGTGTTCCACGCCTCGGCTGTCTTGGAAGGCGCTCACTTCTCGACGCCAGAAGAGATCATGTTCATCCGCCTGTCTGTGCTTTTTTCCAATGTGGAGGAGTGGATGTATCCGGCGGGGCCAGACGTGCGTGTCAGCCGTCGCGGCAACAAGATGGTAATGGAGTGCGAAGAACCCGAAGCGATTCGGGCCACTGTTGGGCAGGGGATGAACATATCGGTTGTGCCCCACGCTCGGTACACAATCATTGATGGACAGGCAGCAACACACACTGAGACGTGGTTCGCTGTGGAGCCTTCACAGGCGAAGCCTCTGGAGGATTACCTGGGGGTAGTCAGCGACATCAGGAATCTTGTGAGCCTTGCTACCACGGAGCGCGTACGTGTGCTAGCGATGGAAGGAGAGCTGGGTGCCAGCGGCCCAGGAGTGCGGCCAGCGAAGAGTGAGAAGAAGGGTGTCAGGGTGTTCTTGCCGTTCATGAACGGTCCAGGGGCGCCTACACCCGTACGGCGGCGCGACCTGCTCTTCCGGCTAGCTGATGTGCCCAAAGACATCGGGGGGTTGCTCGCGAGATGGCTGGAGAGTGCAGAGCGGGTGCGGTGCGTGCACGACCTATACTTTGCGGCTCACCATCAACCTGAGATGTATGTCGAGCACAGCTTCTTCTGCTTTGTGGAAGCACTCGAAGCCTATCACAGAAGAGCGATACGGCGGGTTGACTTCGACAAGGAAGAACTTGAGCAGAGGAAACAGGACATACTGGGCGTGCTCCCAGCCGATTGCCAATACAAGGACTGGTTGTCGGAGAGACTGAATTACGGCAATGAGCCGAGTCTGCGGAAGCGGCTCAAAGAGATTCTGGAGAGGTTCAGCCCTCTCTGCGGGCAATGGTTTCGAAGCAAACGCGAGAAGAACCGTTTCCTTGACGAGGTTGTCGCAAGGAGGAACCACCTTGTGCACCCCGACGAGCGATGGGAGACACAAGCCGCTAGGGGAGAGATACTTGAGACGCTGGCGCTCAGGCTCAAGTGGCTGGTGGTGGCGTGCTTGCTGGAGCAACTGGGCTTATCGGCTGACGATATTGCGGGCCTGCTTTCGCGCAATATGAAATACCAGCACGAGATATCTCTGTGACGGGACTGGGCCAGCCGGCGAACCGCTGCCCTACGAATTGGTGAGGCTCAAGGCACCTTGCTCGCCTGCGCGGGTGAGGCGCTTGGCGGGGCCGCTTTTCAGGGAGTAGCCTTTGGGGAAGTCGAATTCCTTGTGTTCTTCGAGCAGCTCTTTGATGGTGCGGATTTGGAGGCGGGGGATTTTTCGGCCGCTGGGAGCGGCGAAGAAACCGATCTCCTCGGCAGCCTGATACATTCCTTTGGAGGGGGTTTCGAGGCAGATCAGGAAGCCCATCGCCGCCTTTTCGCGCTCAATGACATGGGCGAAGTCGCGCACGATGCTCGGAACGAGGTGGCCGCCTTTGACCTGGCAGACTGCCCACTGCAGTTTTCCCTCCAGGTCCTGGAAATAGACCTTGCCGTCCACGCCCTTGTCAGCGACCTTTTCCGGCTGCGGCACGCCCTGCACCAGGCCAACCGCCCAGATCTCGAACTGCTTCGCGCTCTCCTCGAATAATTTGCGGGCGGAGGAGGCGTCCTTGGGGTCGCCGGTTACCTGGTAATCCTTGCTGCGCTTCAGGCCGAAGTCGCGCGCCAGGCGGCTGATGATGAGATCAACAGCGACATAGGTGATGTCAATCCCGATCCATTTGCGCCCCAACTTCTCCGCCGCCACCACCGCAGTGCCGCACCCGCAGAACGGGTCGAGCACCAGGTCGCCGGGATTGGAAGAAGCGCTGATGATGCGCTCTAGCAGCGCCAGGGGCTTTTGAGTGGGGTAGCCCATGCGCTCCTCAGAGCTTCCTATGAGCGGTAGAATGTCGCTCCATATGTCTTGGATAGGATCGCCCTTTGTACTGTCCTCATAGTCTTTGTAGCGAGCAAGACCAGTCTTGCTGTACACGAGCAAACCAGCATCGTGGGCTGCTTGCATCCTATCGCGTGTCCATTTCCATACCCGTACGTGACCCTTCCAGTCGTACTTCAGATTTGGCCTATCCGGGTTGGGGTTGAGAAGCGAGATAGTCTGGTACCGCCTTCCGGTGCCTTGCTCTACATAGGGATATCGTTGCGTTCTCGTTTCGCGGTCAAGGGGTAGGCGATGAGCAGTCCACATTGCGGTGGCCGATTTCACGTAGAAGAAGATGGTGTCGTGGATAGAGCCAAACTTCTTGCTCACATTGCCGTGAGGAAGAGATCGCTTCCAGATAATCTCGTTACGGAAGCCGATGGGCCCGAACACGGCGTCCAACATCATCTTCAGGTAGTGGCTCGCGACCGGGTCGCAGTGCAGATACAGGCTTCCGGTTGGTTTGAGGACGCGGTGGAGTTCCAGGAGGCGAGGGGCCATCATGAGGATATAGGCCATCATCTCGCTGGTGCCGAGAATGCGGTGGAGCGATTCGATCAGGTCAAACAGCCGCGCATTGCGCTGGTCGTCGAAGAACTCCTGGTACGTTCGCTTGCTCCACTGCCAGGTGTCCGTGAAGGCCGTAATCTGGGCCTGGTTCTCGTCCTTGCGGGCCTGCTTGAAGAGGACGTTGTAGTCGCGCGCCGAGTTCCACGGGGGGTCAAGATATACGAGGTCCACCGATTCGTCCGCGATGTGCTCGCGCATGACCTCCAGGTTGTCTCCGTAGTAGAGGGTGTTCTGGGCCACGGCAGCCTTCCTTCTTGCTAGAAGTATAGCAGTCCGGGCACAGGTTGGAAACGCCTCTGGCATCCCGTTGGGTGCCAACGGCATCCCAGAGGGACCTGTGCTACCGGCGTTCTTGGTGGCACGCCGATGTGCCGGGGTGCAGTGCACGGGTTGGAAACCCGTGCCACCATGGGGGAGGTGGAGGGCCGCCCTACAAGGGGGGCGGGCGCCCTTCGTCCGCTGGCTGGCGGATTCAGCGTGACAGATTCGGGAGGGGGAGCGCGTTAGGGTGAGATTCTTCATCCGCCGGATGGCGGATTCAGAATGACAGGAGGGGGAGAGGCAATGAGGGATGGCAAGGGGGGAGGGGAAGAGGGAGTGGAACAAGTGCAACAAGTGGAAGAAGTGGAAGGAGTGGAAGACGTGGGGGAAGTGGAAGGAGTGGAGGAAGTCGAAGAAGTGGAAGGAGTGGAGGAAGTCGAAGAAGTGGAAGGAGTGGAAGACGTGGGGGAAGTGGAAGGAGTGGAGGAAGTCGAAGAAGTGGAAGAAGTGGAAGAAGTGGAAGGGGGGAGGGGGGTTAGTCGGGGAGGATGGCGTATCTGAGGCGGCGGCGCATGTCTTCGGGCCACTTGGCGGGGTTGTGGAAGTCGGGGAAGTACTCGCGAAGCCTGGGAATCAGGACGGAGGCTCCGGCGGAATCTCTGGCGGTGGGGGAACGAGCCAGGCGGCGCTTGCGTTCGCTGCGAATGTCCACGAGCCATTCGGCCTGAGCGCGGATGCGGTTTTCGAGGAGGATGCGCACACGCTCGAGAAAGGCGGTGTACCACCAGCCGATGGTGTATTCGCCGGCCTCGAACCATGCGATGCCGAGGCGGTGGGCGTCGGGGTGATGGAAGGGGGTGGGGTGGAAGTGGAACTCGGTTCCCTGGGTTGTGCGGTGGGCGTAGCAGAGGATGCCTTTGCTGAGGATGACGACGCCGTTGGGGAGGGCAGCATCTGCGCCCTGCTGCCGGTTGCGGCGCGCTATTTTGAGGAAGTTGCGGGCCAATGCGTCGAGGGTGAGGGGCGAATCGAAGGCGACGCTGAAGGCGAGGGGCGCGGGGTCGGCAAAGTCCTTGGGTGGGGCGAGGAGGCCTCGCAGGGCGCGGAACTGGGCGAGTTTGCGGCAGTCCTGCCGCAGTTTGTCGGCTGTGAGGCTGAGAGTGATCTCACATGCTGCGATAACGGAGTCAACGGGAAGCAGTGGGGCATCGCCATCCAGTAGGATGGGGCAATCGAGCGCGTCGTAAACGATGGCGTCGAGATGATGACTCACTGGCGGGGAGACGCCGAAGACGAAGCCGCTCGTAATGCCGAGGCGGGCGGGCAGACGCTTGCTCAGGAGATCGCGGAAGACCTTTTCTGCCTGGCGCCCGCGTTCGCTCTTATGGGGTATCTGTCGAAGGGCGTCAAGTGGGGCATTGAGGGAGGCAGACCAAGATCGAAAGACTTGCCAGAGGTCCATGGCATGTGTCCGGTGAGCGAGGGGTATTTCGCGGGAGAGGGGGCAAGTCCCTGCCCGCCAGCTGAGCGCGATTGGCTGGCGGAGGAGGTGGAGCGCGGCGGGCGGGGGGCGGTGTGGCGCTACGGGGTGTGGCGGCGGGGCTCGCGATAGACGTCGCGGCGGTGGCCGATCTTCAGAATCCAAACCTCGTCGGCGGCGATATGATAGATGACCCGCCAGTCGCCGACGCGCAGGGACCACAGACCCTTGAGCGTGAAACGCAGGGGCTTGCCATATTTCTCGGGTTCGGTGGTCAGTCGCGACAGGATTGCCTTCCGGATCCGCGCCCGCGTCTCGGCATCGAGGCGCGGCAGGTCGTCCGACGCAACGGCGGGGTGATACAGCAGGCGAAAAGGCACCGCCTAGCCCCAAGCGTCCTTGTCGCTCAGCGCCGACTTTTTCCTGAAAGACCGCAGCCGCTGCTCGCCCGCGCGCGCCCAGTGAGCGTCTTCGTCCAGTTCGGCTGCGTGCCGGAGCATGTCGCGCGCCTTGGCCGATATGCTGATGCCCTCCGACTTCGCAGCGCGCCTCAGGTGTTCGTAGAGGCTGCGGTCCAGAACCGTGATGACTCGCGGATTCTTGGCTGCCATTTTCTCTCCTGCTGCTAGTGTATCACAAGTGATGCACCGCGTCAAGGCAGTCCGGATGATGCTGAGCGCTGGGGGTATCTCGTTGTGGATGAGATTCTTCGCTCCGCTCAGAATGACAAAGAGGCGGCGGGCGTCGGCCCTTCGACTTCCCCTCGACTTCGCTCGGGGTAAACGCTCAGGGCAGGCACGCCCGCCCTACAGGGGGAGGATGAGGGAGCGGAGGCGGGTTTCGTCGCCGAGGTAAACTCCGTGCTTGAGAAGGGCTTGCTGGAGGGAGCGGATATTGAGCGAGGGCGGGGCGATGTCGTTCTGCGCGCAGAGCGCCGCTGCGACCCCTGCGGCCTGGCCGAGGGTCATGCCGTGAACCTGGCCGCGGATCAGGCCGGGGCGCTCGGTGGAGACGGTCTTCGCGCCGCCGACCAGGAGCCCGTCAATGCGCTGGGGCAGCAGGATGCGGTAGGGGATATCGAAGGGATCGGGCGGGCGCACGCTGCGAATGACTTCGCTTCCCATGCCCACAACGTCATCGAAGCGAGCGCCGGAATCGCGGTCATGAGCAGTCATCGTGTATTCACCCTCGATGCAGCGCGACATTCTGACGCCGATTTCGGGGGCGGTGGCGACGACGAACGCGCGCTGAAAGCCAGGCATGCGCTTGCTAAGGAAGCAAGCAACCTCGAAGCAGCGTTTCCGGGCCTCGCGGTGCGCCCGGGTGAGGGCCTGCGGCTCGATGGGGTCAATGTCGAAGAAGTTGGCGTTGACGATCACTGTGTCGGTGCCGCGCAAGGCATACATCCCGAAATGGTCTAGGCCGTGAGCGCTGCCCGAGCGCGATGAGAATTCGCCCGCCGCGATCTTCTGCTGGACGAAGCGCATTTTGGCGCCGCCGCCGTGCGGTATGTGGAAAATCCCGCGTTCGAGCCAGTTTGTCTCGAAGTCGTCGAACGTGCTGGCGATGTCCGTCAAGAGGGGATATTCGTCTGGATGCTGTTTGAAGTACAGGTATGTCTCGTGCAAATTGACGTTGCCCATCCTGAATTCCAGGCTCACGCCGCTGCGCTCGACCGCGCGCATCGGGGCTCCCGCGCGCGCAGCGACATCGGCATTCCCCGTGCAGTCAACGGTTATCGCAGACAGGATCGCAGCGCGGCCCGAGGCCGTCTCGACAATGGCTCCCGTTACTTTCCCGCCCTGCATCACGGGCGCAGAGAAAGCGCACTGAAGGATCACCTGGACTCCCACCTCGTCCAGCATCTCGTCGGCGACCAACTGGAAAATCTCGGGGTCGTGGGGGATTTGGGGCACCTGGGGGGATTTGTATTGACGGCTCACGCCGCCAGCGGCCGCCATGCGGTCCAGGAACTCCTGCGCGAATCCTTTGACCACCTGCCTGCCTGCGCCATCGAAGAGGTGGTTGGTGGTGGAAGCCATCAGGCCGGACGTGGCAACCCCGCCGAAGAGGGCGGTGCGCTCGATCAGGATGGTCCTGGCCCCGGCGCGGGCGGCCGAGACCGCAGCCGCGAGCCCCGAAACCCCCGCGCCGACGACAAGCACCCCGGCCCGGGCGTGCACCGGCAGGCTGCGCTTTTCTTCAACGATGGTCTCCATATGGTATCGCTCGCTCTCCGAACCGTCGTTTGCGGCAGTTTATACATGCGAGCGGGGTTATGCAAGTAACAAATTTCCCCAGCCGGTGGCACAAGATTTGCTGCTGAGATGGGCGCGAAGATGAAGGACGCGCCTGTCTCGAAGCGAGCGTTCGTGGCCGCCAACGGCTGCCCGGAGAACAGGATTGACGCTGCGGCGCACGGCGAATTCCTGCGCGCCTGCGGCTGGGACATTGCGCCTTCTGAGGATGCCGCCGACCTGGTGTTCTTCTCCGCCTGCGGGCTTACCCAGGCGTGTGAGGACGACTCGATCAGGGCGATCCAGGCGCTGAAGAGGAATATGCGGCCCTCGGCGCTGCTGGTTGTGGGCGGGTGCCTGACGCGGATCAATCCGCGCCGCCTTTCAGAGGTCTTCGGGGGTCCGATGGTTCCCCCGGACCGCCCGCGCGCGCTGGCAGCGCTTATCGGGGCCAGCCCGGATGTGCGCGTGCCGCGCCCGAGCGCGCCCCTGCCCACCTGCTGGCTGGGGACGCGCAGCAACGGCGGCGCGCCCAGATTCACGCTCAGCAGGCTGCGGCGGATCAGCCCCGGCCGGATCGCGGAGAATGCTCTCGAATGCGTCTATCGAATTCAGTTCAGCCGCTCTCTCGCCCGGGGCGAGAACCCTCCGGGCGCATGTTTCATCAAGGTCGGCTCGGGCTGCCAGGGGCATTGTGCCTACTGCGCCGTGAAACTTTCCCGCGGCCAGATCGTTAGCAAGCCGCCGAACGAAGTGCTGGATGGCTTCCGCGACGGCCTCGCCCGCGGCTGCAGGGACTTCGTTCTGCTGGGGACCGACCAGGGCTCGTATGGCGCAGACATCGGCACCGATCTGCCTTCTCTTCTTCACTGCATGATCGCCGAGCCGGGGGATTACAGCATTCGCATCCGCAACCTGGAGCCGATGGGCCTGATCGCCATGTTCCCGCAACTGGAACCCGCCTTCGCATCCGGGCGCATTGCACTCGTCTCGACGCCGGTGCAGACGGGGAGCGACAGGATGCTTCAGCGCATGAAGCGGCACTACTCGATCGCCGACTTCAGCGCATGCGTGCGCACGCTCAATACCCGCTACCCGAACATCCGCGTGCTCACCCAGGTGATGGTTGGCTTTCCCGGCGAGACGGAGGAGGATTTCCGGGCCACCCTGCGCCTGCTCGATGACCTACGATTCGACTTCGTCGAGGTTTACTGCTTCTCGCCGCGGCCCAACACCGAGGCGGCAGCAATGGCCGACCAGGTGCCCGAGGATGTGAAAACATCGCGCCACTGGCGGATTCTGTGGAAGGTTGTGCCGGAGCAGGCAAGGCGCAGGAAACCTGTCAACGGCTCGCCGCAAGCCCGGTTGCTCACCTCGTCTCGCACTTGATTGCCGCGCGCCGGCGGGATATAATCACATCGCCATCGGGTACATTGCCGAAGGAGGTCGGAATGGCGTATGTGATCTGCGAACCGTGCATTGATGTGAAAGACAGGGCGTGCGTCGCCGTCTGTCCGGTTGACTGCATTTACGAGCCGGAAGGTGAGCGCATGCTTTACATCCACCCGGACGAGTGCATTGACTGCGGCCTTTGCATGCCGGAGTGCCCGGTGGATGCGATATTCCCTGAGGCGGACGTCCCGGAGCAGTGGAAGAGTTACGTCGCGCTCAACCGCGAGAAGACGGCGAAGTAGCAGCGCGCACGGCCAGCACGCGGCTGCGCCCCGCGTGGTCCTTGCGCAGCGCGATTGATGCGCCGGGGAAGGCGCGCTTTGCCAGGGCCGCGGCGCGGCGCGCGCGCTGCGGCGCAATCTCGATGATCACCGAGCCGCCTGGAACCAGGCGGCTCGGCGCTTGTTCGAGCAGGGCTGCGATTCCGGCCATTCCATCGGGGCCTGCGCGCAGGGCGGCAGCGGGCTCGTAGTTTCTCACCTCGCGCGGCAGGCTCCTCATCTCATCGCTCGAAACATAGGGCGGATTCGCGACTATCAGTTCGACAGGCTCGCGCACAGGCGCCAGCCAGTCGCCCTTCAAGAAAGATATCCGATCGCTGACCCCGTGTCTCTCGGCATTGCTCCTTGCAACGCGAAGCCCCGCCGATGAAGAATCGGTCGCATATATCCGCGTCTCCGGCAAGTGAACGGCCAACGCTACAGCAACACAGCCGCAGCCGGTGCAGGCATCTACTATCGTTGTGGTGGGGGGGGATTCAAGCACGCAATCCACCAGCAGTTCGGTTTCGTGCCTGGGGATCAGGACGCTGCGATTGACGATGAATTCGAGGCCGTAGAATTCGGCCTTGCGCAGGATATACCAGACGGGTTCGTGCCTGGCCCTTCTCTCGACCCACGCCCTGAAGCGGTGCAGAGCGCGCGGCGGGACGCGTTCCTCCGGGTGAGCATAGAGCCACGCCAGGTTTCTGCCCAGCGCCGCCTCGAGCAGCATCTCGGCGCTCCACCGGGGCTCGGGTGCGCGATGGCGTTTCAGCAGGCGCTCGGCGAGCCAGAGCGCATCACGCACGGTCAGCCGGTGCGGAAGACTCATTGGGCGGGTCTTTTTTGGGAGGGCGGGGGCATCACGCAGAGCGCCTTCGCCTCGGCGATCAGCGCGCCGGCGGGGGATCGCACCTCGGCGCGCGTCTCGACGGCGCGGCTGGTGCGCCGGGCGAGCCACCCGCGCACCAGAATCTCTTCGCCGATGGGCGCCGGCTGCAAGTATCTCAGCGAAAGGCTTCCCGTGACTGCGCGCACCTGGTGGTACCAGAGCGCCCACGCCATGATCTCGTCCATGAGCGCGGCCAGCACGCCGCCGTGAACCATCCCCTCCCAGCCCTGGTGGTGCTCGTTGGAGACGAAGCGAGCGACGCAGTGATCCCCGTCCCGCTCAACCTTCAGCCGGAGGCCGATGGGGTTCTCAGCGGCGCAGCCGAAACACTTCTTGCTTGGTTCGAGCATAGTGCCGGTGTCAATACTCTCTGGAGTGAGACCCTTCGTCCGCCAGGTGGCGGACTCAGGGTGACAGAAAAGACCTGTCGCCTGTCAACTGCATTCTGCCAACTTCAATAATCAAGGCAGCAGGCGGCGCGGGCGCAAGCGGCCCCAGGCGGCATACGGCCTGAAAGCCTCGGCGAACGCGACGCCCGCCTGCAACCCGCGGAACCGCGACATGATGTCCATCGTCTCAAGCAGGTCCGCCTGGTCGTGCGCCGCTATCCACGCGACCTGGCTCTCATGGCAGGCCAACATGCGGCGCTTGGTGTGAAAGTGGTCGCCGATGTCAACGTATTCGGTGGGCTCGAAGCCGATCCCGCCGATCGTGTCCATGAAGTAGATCGGAACGAAAGGCATCGGGTCGGCGTCTGTCTTGATGTTCGGAATGGTGGCATCGAAACTCGCGTCCAGCGCGAGGATCGAGGCGTTGCGGTGATCGTGCATGTAATCGTCGGGCGAATGGGCGAGCATCACATCCGGCCGCGCGCGCCGTATCTCCACCGTCAGTTTGCTGCGGGTCTCGAGGTCGGGGATCACCTTGACATCGGGGACATCCAGGCACACGAACTTCGCGCCGATGATCGCAGCGGATGCTTCCGATTCCTTGCGCCTGATGGCAGCAATTTGCGCGGGGGGCAGCGTCGTGCTGCCCATGTCGCCGTTCGCCACCGTCAGCATCGTAACCTTATGGCCTGCGCGCGCATAGATCGCCAGAGTCCCGCCGCACAGGATTTCGATGTCATCCGGATGCGCGCCGATCGCGAGTATGTTCACCTTGCCCCTCCTGACCAGTTATTGACACTGGCCTGTCATTCTGAGCGAAGCGAAGAATCTCACCTTCCTCAGCACAAAACCTTCGCTTTGTGTCATTCTGAACCCTTCGGTTTCCCTCAGGGTAAACTCCGTGAAGAATCTCATTACTCGAACCACCCCGCGCTCAGATCACGCCATCGCGGGTTGAGCGAGCGGATAAGCGCGATCTTCTTCGCTCGCGTCATCCCCTTGATGCGCTTCTCCGTGCGGATTGCGGACTCCGGGTCCTCCGCGATCTCGTAATAAACCAGGCGCGTGATGTTGTACTTGCTGGTGAAACCTCTTACCAGTTTCTGTTTGTGCTCATATACCCGGCGCTGCAGATGATTGGTGACGCCAGTGTATAGGGTGCCCATCGTGTTCGTCATGATGTAGACGTAGTATTGCTTCACGTGTCTCGCGGATGTCCCGGCATTGCCTGTATGTAGTGAGACCCTTCGCTTCGCTCAGGGTGACAGAAAGGGAACGTTTTCATAGGCCCTCTCAGAACTTATCCAGCTGCCACATGTGAGCATATCCCTGTGGGAAAAGGATTTCCAGAAATGACAGCGCCTTGGCAGGGCAGGCGTCGTGCACGACCTCGCGCACGCTGCGATAGCCGGTTACCAGCGCTGCCAGGCCAGCGTGCGGTATTGACGCTCTCATGCATTTCGCCGGCCCCTTCTCGGCGGCGCGAGCCTCCTTGCCGTCCCACTCGATGCCCACGCTTCCGACCAGGTCGGTCTCGATCCAGATTCCTGCGGGCGGCAAGTGCGCCCTCGACAGGCGCTCCGTGAAAGCCGGCTGCATGTCGCGGAAAAGGCCGAAAAGGTCAATGATCCGCGCCATGTCCCCGCTCCTGTGTATCGCTATCTCGCCGCGCAGGTCGTGCACAGCCGCCTGCGCGAGGAGGCAATCCGGGGGACAAGAGACCTCAACGCGTCCCCCGGGCGGCACGCGGCTTGCGGCCAGCGCAGCCAGGGCTCGAGCAGCCTGCTCGTCCGGAGGCGCAGCCTCGATCACCACCATGCGCTCGCCGTCGAACCTGCTGCGCAGGTAGCCGCGCGCCTTGTTGCCCGGATCGTGAAGGACGAGAAAGCCGTCGCTGTTCTCCTTGATGAAATCGAACGGGCCGCGGGCAGGGGGAGTGAGGCTGAAGGTCAACTGCCTTTCCCAGTAGGCGCGATCCCGGACGGCGGACAGCGTTCGAGATGCATTCTCGCGTTCGTACAGTTCCATCACGTCGTCGAGCATCGCGCGCTCGAAGCGCACCAGCGACCATCCTTCGGCAGGCGAGCAGGCGGAGTGAGGAATGGTCAGCGAACAGCGCGGCACTGCTATCTCCCAGCCGAGCCGCCGGTAGAAATCGTGAGGGCCTGCGCCGAGCAGGGAGATCGTGTGCCCGGTCTCCTGCATGAATCGGATGGCTTCCTGCAGGCAGGCGGTGGGATAATGGCGCCCGCGACAGTCTGGCTCGCAACTCACATCGCCGATGCCGCCCATCTTCGTTACCGCCGTGCCGATGCGGACATTCCTCGTGGTTACGCGCACATTGGCCACCGGGCGGCCGTCTGTATAGACCACGAAACTCTGCCCTGGCCGGTAGCCCGGGTCCAACTCGAATACCTGCCGCCAGTGCGCGACGCCGTCGAAGTAGGAGGAGAAGACCTTGGAGCACAGGTCAATCACGCGCTCCAGTTCGCGGGGGTCGGTTACGCGCTCGACCTTGATTTCCTGCTGGCCGCTCATGCCGAAAGCGCGGCCTCCTTTATCTTCGCGATCCCGTCCACGATGTCTCGCATCTCCCTCTCGCCGCCCAGGAGCCATGCCTGGTATAGCCACACCGCCTCATCGCGGCAAACGCGCTCCGTAACCGGGCATTCCACGGCAGCGTAGTCAATCTTGCGGCTCGCGCAGGCGAACGCAGCGCGATAGACGCCGGGATCGCGCAAGGCACCCTCCTTGTAAAGCGGCACGTAGCCTGCGCTGCAGGTGATCCCCTCGGCGTTCAACGCCTTGATGAACTCCTCGCGCGCAAGGCCGTTGAAGTGGCGCGCATCGTAGCGAAAGATGTAAAGGTGATACGCATGCCGCGTCACCCGCTCGTCAACCTTCAGCGGCCTGATCCCCTCGATCTGCGACAGTTTCTCAGTGAGGAGTTTCGCGTTCGCACTTCGCCGCTCCGCCTGCTCCGGCACGCGCTTCAACTGGTTCAGAAGCAGGGCCGCCTGAAACTGAGTGATGCGGTAGTTCCATCCCAGGATGGGGTGCTCGTACCATTTACCTTCGGGCGCCCTTCCCACATTTTGCAGCGACCAGCACCTGGCCCAGATGTCCTCATCATCGGTTACGCAGCAGCCGCCCTCTCCCGAGTTCAGGTTCTTCGAGGACTGGAAAGAAAAAGTGCCCACATCGCCGATCGCCCCAACGCGGCGGCCTTTCCATTCAGCGGCATGGGCTTGCGCGCAGTCCTCGACCACTTTCAGGCCGCGCTTCTTCGCAACCGCCATCACGCCATCCATGTCGGCAGGGCAGCCGGCGATGTGAACCGGAATGATCGCGCGCGTCCGGTCGGTGATCGCGGCCTCGATCTTGGCCGGGTCAATGTTGTATGTGTCGGGATCAATATCGGCGAAAACGGGGACGGCGTTCACCATCAGGCAGGCGCTCGCCGTGGCGATGAAAGTGTAGGGCGGCGTGATTACCTCGTCGCCCGGCTGCAATCCGATTGCGCGCAGGGCGATCTCGAGCGCGGCCGTGCCGTTGACGCAGCAGACCGCGTATTTCGCATGTTGGAACGCGGCGAAAGCCTCTTCGAATTCCTTCGCCGCGCCCCCGCCGATGCCCCATCTCGAAGTGCGCAGCGTATCGGCCACAGCCTGCACGTCGGATTCATCCCACACCGGCCATTTCGGGAAAGGTTCCTTTCTCACCGGCTCTCCGCCGTTGATCGCAAGCCTGCTGTCTTTCAGCGTCATGTCGTCCTCCTAACCGATGCCGAACAGCGCGGCGGCATTGTCCCACAGCATGCGCCGCCGCTGTTCGTCGCTTATCTCGGCGTCCATCACCATCCCCAGGGTCAGCGCGGGGTCAATCAACGTCAGGTCGGTGCCGAACAACAGCCGGGAATTGTCAACCCTCCGGAACGCTTCCTCGATCTTGTCCCGCGCAGGGAAACTTGAGCAGAATTCGAGGCAAATGTTCGGTGTCCTGGCGGCAATCTCCATTCCCTCGCGGCCCCCTCCGTGCGCGATGATGACGGCCAGCCCCTCTGTCTGGGTGCACGCCTTGCACAGCGCCCCGAGATCGCCGCTGGGATGAATGAGCACCGGCTTGCCTCGCCTCCGCACTTCCTCCAACAATGAGCGCATGCCATCGGACACGCTCGACTGCCTGGAGTAGGCCATGTGAATCTTCGCTCCCACGAACTGCGGGTTCTGGTAATACGTGTCCATTTCCTCGCGGGATGCGGCGACGTCATTGGGATTCAGGACCACGTATGCGAGCAGGCGTTCCTCACCGCGGATTTCGTTCTCGAGTTCCTGATTCCCCACCCGCATGTCGTGCACTATCGCCAGCGCGGACGAGAAGATGCAGCGCTCGATTCCGCAGCGATCCATCAGCACCAGGGCATCCCGCGCGCTTTCCGCCGCGATCGGAAAAGGCCACCGCCCCAGGTGCCCGTGAACGTCAATAATCTTCATCGCCGCTACTCATCGCGTCTATCCAGCAGCCGGGCAAGGTTGTTGCTCAGGACCATCTCCTTCTCGGCGGCGGTCAGCCCTGCCTTCTCGACAGCCATGAGGGCGCTGCCCGGGTAGCACACGGGCGCGCACGAGCCGAAGACCATCCTTTCGATGCCTGCCTCGGAGGCAAGCAAGCGTAAGGCATCCGGGGCAGCAAGCCGGTGCGTCTCGATGTAGATGTGAGCATTGGCTTTCGCTGCGGCGATAGCCTCGGCGAGCGTGTCGTAGGAAATCCCGAGCAGGATGACGTTCAGTCTGAAACCATCCACCGCGCGCACGACCTTGGTCGCAGTGCCGATGACAGAGCAGTTTATCAGCAGCGGAAGGCCCGCCGCTTCCAATTCGGGCACCAGTTGGACGAAGGGCAGAAAGTCGAGCGGCCACCCCTGGTTCTCCGGGAACAGGCGGAACGCGCGAAAGCCCTGCCGCGCGCGCAGTGCTATTTCCTCCGCGCACCCCAGGTAACGCCGCGGATCAACAGTGGCAACCGGGATGATCTCCGGATGCTCGCGAGCGGCCTGCCATGTTTCGGCATTGCCCAGCGCAAAGTCATAATGCACGCCCTTCAGCGAGACCGACAGCGCGCGCTCGATCGAATGCTTGCGCATCAGCGCCACCAGGGTCGCGAGCGATAGGTCCGGGGATTGATAGGGCACGGACCCGAAAACCGTGTGCGCGTCCAGGATTTCCATTATCTGCGACCCCGCCCCGCTCGCCTATCAACAGCGATAGAAATCTGCGACCTTCGCGACCGCCTCCGCGATGTCGTCGGCATCCTTGTCGGTGAACTTTTCGTTGCAAGGCAAAGTGATGATGCGGCGCAGGATCTCCTCCGTGGCGGGGCAGTCTCCCTCCCGATACTCCAATGGCTTACCATATGCAGGGCAATCGAAAGGATGGTGCGAGCGGCCGAAGGTCTTCTTCTCCCTCAGCAGGGGCGACAAATATATCGCCCGTCCGATGTACCCCGCGCCGGCAGGGACGCCCTCTGCGCCGAGCGCGCTCGCGAACTCGGCGGGCGAGGCCGAGAACGCCCCCTCCTGCAGAGTGATCGCGTAAAGCCAGTAGGAATGCTTGCATCCCTCTCTCACGGCGGGCCGCTGGATGCCGCGGACCTGAGCCAGGCGCTTGCTTATCCGCTCGGCAACCCGCCGCCTGTTCTCAACGACCTCCCGCACCCGCCCTAACTGAGCGCAGGCCACAGCGCCCGTCAGTTCGTTCATCCGGTAGTTCAGCCCCAGGAAAAGATAATCGCGAACCGTGCCTGTCCTGGGCCAGCCCTTGTCCGAGAAAAGCCGCGCCCTCTCCGCCAGTTCGTCATCGTTCGTTATCGTGATCCCGCCGTCGCCGGTTGTCATGTGCTTGGATTGCTGCATGCTGAAGCAGCCGATGTCCCCGATCGTGCCCACCAGCCGCCCCTTGTCCTCTGCGAGGTAGGACTGGCAGCAGTCCTCGATGATTTTCAGGCCGCGCTCTTTCGCGATCTGCAGCAGCGGGTCCATGTCCGTCGAGTTTCCGAAAAGGTGCACCGGCAGGATGGCGCGCGTGCGCTCCGAAATGCGCTCGCGCACGCTCTTTGGGTCGAGCGTGTATGTTCTCGGATCCAGGTCAGCGAAGATGGGTATCGCGTTCTGCATCAGGATGGGCGCTATGCTGCCGATGTCGGTGATGGGGGAGGTGATGATCTCGTCGCCCGGGTCGGGATTCACCGCCGCGATCGCAATGTGAATCGCCGCGGTCCCCGAGGTCGAGGCCATCGCGTGGCGCACGCCATGCATCGCGGCAAAATCCTTCTCCAACTGCTCGACGAATCTGCCGCCATATCGAAAGACCTTTCCGGACTCGATCACCTGCTTCAGGTTCTCCAGTTCCTGTTCGCCGAAGAACCTTCCGGATATGTCGCCCACGCTGGGCATCGGGCCGGTGCGCACCGGCGTCCCGCCATCTTTCCCCAACTTCGCTTTCGCCACTCGCCTCCTCCTGGTGCGTGATCTATTCGCTGCCGCCGCCCGCCCCCCCTGCCGCAGCCCCTGGCGCTGGGCCGCAGGATGTGGTAAAATACTACCGGAGACACAGCATGTTGGGATTGTTTGCGGTCATCCAGTTCTTGAGCGCGGTTTTCCTGATAGTCTGCATACTGCTGCAGACGACGAAAAGTGAGAGCAGCGGCAGCGGCGGCGGCATGGGCTGGGGAATCATCGGCGGTAAGAGCTCTGCCTCCTTCAAGACCCAGTGGGGCCTGGAGGCGCACCTGAACCGCATCACGACCTATACGGCGATAGCCTTCATGGCGACCAGCTTGCTGACCGCGATCTTGCGCTTCAGAATGTAGTGCTTTGAAAGCCTGCCCAGGTGGCGGAACTTGGTAGACGCGCTAGGTTGAGGGCCTAGTTCCCGGATTCGGGATTCCGGGTTCAAATCCCGGCCTGGGCACCATCCTCCAAAGCGGCAAGTCTAACGGGTCATGCGCCAGGGGAGGTCGTCGGGCGGGTAGTAGCCTGGCGCGCCTCGAAATGGGCGCTGGTCCTTGCCAGCCTCGTCTTTCATGTTGGGCCCGATGCTGTAGAGCAGGTAGCCGGTCCCGGCGCGGCGATACACGAAATCCTTCCCGGTGAATGGATCGGCCGGAAGGGGCCATTTGACCTTGGCGCGCAGTTCCGCAAGAGAAGCCGGATACTGCCCGGTCTCGATCTGACAGACCCTGAGCGCCATCGCATGCTGCGCGAGGGCGATGCGCGCGACCGCTTTATCTCTCGCCTCCGTCGCGCGGGGGGAAGACCCGGGCGACCAGATTCGCGTCATGATGGCATACCAGGGCAGTGCAGCCACGCGGTGTGCGAGAGCATCGTAGCGCTTCCGCGCATCCTTGAACGGCAAGCGGCTCGCCGCCACAACGGCATTCATGTGCTTGATGTAGAAGACCTCATCCTGGTTCATGAGCGGTGCCCCAAGCGTAGTCAGCACGCGCACGAACAACTCACCGCCTGCGCTAGGACTCCCCGCGCCCGGGGCGATCAGCATTTGCGACGCCATGGATGGGTCTCGCCGCACTGCATTGAACAGCCACAGCCCCATGCAGCGCTCGCCCTCCATAGCATGGGTGAAGGGGCGCGCGTTGTCAATCTTCCGCAGGGTCTCATATATGCGGCGGGCGTCTGCGGCTGACAGCGGCGCGACCTCGGCAATACGGTTTAGCGCGTTCAGGGCGATCGCCTGAGAGGCGAAACGAACCAACTGCGAGACCAAGATGGGCTCGGAAGATACGTGGTCGCAGATGCGAAAGATGAGCGTGATGTCTCTCAGGGGCTTCGACGCATCGCCGTGGTGGGCGTCCACGACCGCTTTCGCGGCCAGCATTCTGGCTACGGAGCGGATCTTCGCCATATGCGGAAACAGCGCACCGGCGCCCGCCTCCCAGTTGACCGGGAACCGGCACGCAGGGAGCGCCGCGGCCTGCTCCAGCAGCGTGAAGAGCGGGCCGTAGCGCGACAGAATCTCCTCGACGGACTTGAGGGACACCTTGGCGCGTTTTTCCTGGTCCGGAGAGACGAAAAGCGCGATCGGGTCACGTTCCCCGGCGTAGCGCTCGGACTCTTGCGGCAGCCACTGGAATGCCTGCTCGTAGAGCACGGCTGCATTCTGATCGTCGGGCACGCTGGGTGGGGCTGCTTCGGTCAGGGTTACCGGCGCGCCGCTGGCTTTCAGCCTGCGCAGTTCGCCTTCCACGCGCGCTCCCGTTACCGCGACGGCGATGAGATATGCCACCAGCGCGGAGATGATCGGGATGGCGAACCAGGCCCACAGCGGCAGCAGGCGCTTTTTCTTCATCGTCCGCACCTCGAACGGAGCACGCTCCTTCATTGCTCTTCCCAATTGACGACGCAGGGGGCCGCCGTTTTCGTCTTACAGTCTATCCGGGAAACAGCAGCGTGGCAATGACGTCATTCCGAATCCGCCGGTCCGCCAACCCGCCAACCGGCGGGCGGACGGATGAAGAGTGGCACGGGAACACTCAGCAGGAGAACAGAAGGTTGCGTGCTGGATGCAGAAAGGGGCGGCCCTGGGAGGGGTACCAGGCCCAGGCTACCAGGTCGAGTAGTTGGTGCCGTCTATGGCCGTGAGGGTCGAACTGCTGTGGATTTCGCCTGTTGAGTTGTTGTAGTTCCAGTCTGCGGCGCCGGTGAAAGTATCGTTCGGCAGGTTGCCGTCGGGGGACACGATGTAGGGCCCCTCATAGGCCGAGCGGTCCACCGACATGCCCCGCCCATCGGCGTCGGCGCTGATGGAGGCGCCGTCGGCAGCGAGCAGATCGATGAGAGCGGGCGGCCAGGCTGCGGTATTGGCCTCAAACCGCTCTATGCCGTCGCGGAGTTGCTTGAGATTGGCCCGGAATGTGGCTTCCTTGCTGCGGCGGGTAGCGGCCATGACCCGGGGGATGACGATCACGGCCAGGATGGCGACGACAACGATCACGATCAGGACTTCAATCAGCGTGAAGCCCTGTTGGCCTCTCCTTTTCCTGCCGTACGCCATCAATGGTCCCCTGTAGTACCGAAGGGATTATTCCATAACTGGGGCCAATTAGCGCCATAGAAGGCGCTCAGGCTAGGCAGGTGCGGAGCGCAGCGCATGCTCCATGCGGGCCGCGTCGCGCTTGGCAAACGCCAGTACACCGAAAACCATAAGCAGGCCGGCAGCGACATAGATCGCCGAGGCGGACGCGATGGCAGCGCTGAGGCCCCGCTGCTGCGCTATCCAGCCGATTATCACCGGCCCCGGGGACCCCCCCAGCCAGCCCGCCATGTTCATGAATCCGGCGGTAGTGCCGCGGAAGCGGGGCGGAATCACGTCGAACGCCGAGGCGAAGATGTTCGCGTCGTACATGCCCTTCAAGAAGCCCCAGAAGGTCAGCGCGAAGATGAGGGCTGGGATAGCCTTGGTCGAGCCGGTCAGAAACACAAATGGAGCCCCCAAGATGAGGGCGAGAGCCTGAACGAGCATGCGGCCGCCAGGCGTGCGACGGCGCAGGAGATCGGCGAATGTCCCGCCGATAGGAGCGCCGACCATGGTGGCAGACTGAGCGAAAACGGTGGCGGTAAGGCCAGACATCGCCAGGTTCAGGCCGAATTTGTCATGCAGAAACTTGGGCAGCCAGAACAACTGGACGAGGGCGACGGAGTTAGCGCCCATGAAGACGAGCATCAGGACCAACACTGTGGGGGTGCCCAATACCCAGCGGAGGAATCCCATCCCGCGCTGCCCATAGATGATGAGCATTGCAAGGATCACGCCCCCCGCGACGCCCGCGACGGCCCCCAGGATACCGCCGACCGGGATGCTCTGCACCTCAACAGCAAGCCCGATTACTCGCCCCAATTGCAGCCCGGCATATGTTCCTATGGCCAGGCATCCCACGTATGCCAGCAGTGCCAGCACCACGCGCAGGATACCTGCACCAGGCGCGTCGGGTGCCGCCGATTCCCGGGGCTCGGCGGTGCCGAGTTCCGCCAGTTCTGCGGCGCCGCGCCTGGGCTCGACGATGAATTTGGCCAGAACGGCGCCGAGAATGATACCCAGCGTGCCAAAGACGATGAAGGAAGAACGCCACCCGTAGCGTTGGCTGATGAGGCCCGCAAAAGAAGCGCCTGCAATGGTGCCGACATAAACGCCGGTGTTGTGCAATCCCAGCGCGCGCGAGCGCGTGCCCTTGCCGTGGTAATCGCTGATCAGCGAAGTGGTGGCCGGAAAATAGAACGTCTCGCCCAGCCCCTCGGCAGCGCGCCACAACATCAGATGCGAGAATCGCTTCGCGGTGGCGGTGAGCACGCAGATAATGCTCCAGAGGTAGAGCCCCCAGAGGATGACGGCCTTGCGCCGGAAAAGGTCGCCGACATTGCCCGCGAAGGGTGCGAACAGGCCGTAGATGAATGCGAAAGCAGTGCCGACGAGACCCCACTGGACATCGCTCAAGCGCATCTCGGTCTTCAACAAGGGCTCGACCGAAGAGATTGCCATCCGGTCTGCGTAGTTGAAGAAGCACATGAACCACAGCATCCCGACAACCGCCCACTTGTAGTTGGGGCGCAAATGAAACGGGAGACTGGTCTGGGTGCTTTCGGACTCAGCGGTGGCCATTGATGGCTGCCTCTCCTGTCGGGTGTCTTGAGGGTGCATGTTTCGGGCATGGAGGAGATAATCCCTGCCGGTGTTTACGAAAGGCTGTATAATGGCGGCGTCGTGCCGACGGTGCGCGTGATAAGCCACGGCTGCAAGAGCAACCAGTATGACGGGGATGTGATCGTCCGGGAACTGGGTGCAATGGGCTGCCAGATCGTGCAGAGCGGGGCGGCTGATGCCTACGTCGTGAATACCTGCGCCGTTACGACGATGGCGCAGGCGAAGGGGCGCAAACTCATCCGCCGCCTGGCGCGCTCTGCCCCAGGGAAGGTGATAGCCACAGGCTGCGCAGTCCACGCTGAGCGGGACAGTCTTGAGCAGATCCCTGGCGTTGCCGCCGTGATGGGAAACGATGAGAAGCACGCGGTGGCGCAGGCAACCGCTCGGTTGCTCGGCGCTGCAGAAGCGGGGACTGCGGTGCGGCAAGCCCTGCGCGATGCGCGCGGCAGGACGAGGGCTGTGGTCAAGGTGCAGGACGGCTGCGACATGTCCTGCTCCTATTGCTTCATCCGGCTGGCGCGCGGGCCAATGCGCAGCCGACCGATGTGTGAGGTGATTCGTGAGGTGCAGTGGCTGGCGCAGGAGGGCGTCAAGGAGGTCGTGCTCACCGGCATCCGCCTGGGAGCCTATCACGGCGGCGAAGGCGATCTGGCTGCGTTGCTGGGCGCGCTTTCGGATGTCGAAGTGCCGCGAATCCGCCTCAGCAGCCTGGACATCTGGGACCTGACGCCGCCCCTGCTGGAAGCGATTGCCGCGAATCGGCGCGTGTGCCCGCACCTGCACCTGCCGCTGCAGTCGGGCGACGCGGAAATCCTGCGCGCGATGCGGCGGCCTTACACGCCTGATGTGTTTGTCGAGAAAGTGCGCCAGGCCAAAGAAGCAATGCCCGACCTTGCAATGACGAGCGACGTGATGGTCGGCTTCCCCGGTGAGTCGCAGCCGGCATTCGAAAACACCTTGCAGATGGTCGAGGATTTGCGCTTCGACGGGCTTCACGTTTTTCGATTCTCAGCCCGTCCCGGCACCCCGGCTGCGCAAGTGTCCGGCCAAGTGCCCGAATCCGTCAAGAAGGAAAGGTGCGAGAGGCTGTTGGCGATCGCGCAGACGCTGTGGCGCCGCTTCGCCGAGCGATTCGTTGGCAAGCGCGTCGAGGTCCTGTTCGAGACGCACGACGCGGCAACTGGCCTGTGCGAGGGGTTCTCACAGCACTACCTGCGTGTTTCCGCCCCCGCCGGCCCCGAGATGCGCAACCAGATTGCGCCGGTCCTCATTTCGCAGGCGCGATGCCGCTCGGCAGCAGGCACGTTAGCCGACGCTAGGGGCGATTTCGAAACTCGCTAGAGTGAGACCCTTCGCTTCGCTCAGGGTGACAGACAAGCGAGTCGCCGCCCTTGTTTGTCATTCTGAGTCCGCCAGCCGGCGGACGAAGAATCTCATTTGCTGAGAATCCCACTCTTGAAATGACTTCTAGTGCCCCACCTTCACTGTTGCGATGCCGAAGGGGGGCACAGTTACTACGAGGGTATTGCCATCCATTCTGGCGGTGTCTTGCGCAAGGGGCTGCTCCAGAAGGTCGGTCTCGACGGCGGGCGAGTCTGGCTTCGCGAGCGCGGGGTCGAGCCGCAGTCGCGCCTCGGTCTTGCGGCCCTCGATCTCGTATAGGCGCACGATCAGCGCGTCGGAGTCCTCATCCTTCTTGAGGCCCGACAGCATCACGTTTGGTGTCTCCAGCGCAGCGAACCCCTTTGCGGCGGGCAGTTCTCCATCGTGAAGGTCGGTGCCCACGACGCTGAACGGATGGTTGAACTCGGCAGCCGCGCGCACAGCCTGCGATTCCTGCCAGGGGCCAACATGCGGCACCAGCGCATACCGAATCGTGTGTGCCCCCAGTTCAGGCAGCGGGTCGGGGTCATAACTCGACCGCAGAAGAGTGAGCCGGATCTCGCCATCGGCCGCGCTGTAGCCGTATTTGCTGTCGTTCAGGAGGCAAACGCCGACCTGATCCGGCGCCTTCTCGCCGATCCCTTTTCCGTTGAGGGCAGCCCACTTGAGGGCGGGGACATCGAGGCCGTCAAGCGGGCGCGTTACGGAGCCGAAAGGCACCTCGAAAGTCGCCTCGCCATGAGCAACGGCAACCGGGAAAGCCACGCGCAACGTGGGCACGCCCACCTGCTGGTGACCTCGCTCAAGCCAGTTGACGTTCAGTTGGAAGTCAACGCGCGGAACTCCCGCGGCGAGCGAGATAGTCAGGGTGAGCGTGGACTCGTTGCGCTTGCTCGATGAGATGATGGTCGCGCGGTGCGGGCCGGCCTGGGCCACGCGCATTTCCGCTCCGCCAACCTGATCTTCCACGCGCAGAATCTGCGTTATCTCCCAGGCGGTCATTCCGTTGTGGGCCTCGGTTATGAATTGCAGGACGCCAAGCCGCTTGCCGGGCGGCACGAAGTCGTAGCCGGTGCGCTTGTCAACCAGGCTGATGATTGCGCCTGAGCGATGCTCAACCTGGATGCGGAAGAACTCATTCTCGAGTCGGCCTGAGCCGTCGGCCGACGCGCCCGCGGCCGCTGGAACCTCAGCCGAGCGCGCAATGCCGTAGCATCTCCAGCCAAGCCCGGGAACATCTTTCGCGGCGAACGCCACCGTTACGAATCTGTGCCCCCAGTAGTTTCCCTGGCCGACGATCTGGCCGGGGACAACGCCGCCAGCACCGTCGTGCACGATGATCTGCTCGCGCGGCAGGTCGCAGTTCCAGACCTTCGCTTCAACGACCTCGGTGCGCTGCCAGGGGCTCGGGTTGAAGATGATGAAAGGCTCGACCTCAGCAGCCCCAAACCCCAGGGTCGAGACGCCGCCCCACCACGCGCCTTCTCCCACTCCTGCGCCAAGGCTCGCGCCGCTGTTAGCCCGCGCCGCGCCCACAGCGCCGGCGAGCGAGGCCGTTGCGACCCGCGCGGCGATCGCCCTCAGGGCTCTGGTGCGAATGCTCCCTGTGCGGCAGAGAACCTCCTGCCCCTGGGCAAGCGCGTACTCGTATGTCTCGTGGACGCCCGAACCGGGGAGTATGTCGTGGAACTGGTTGAACATCGCCAGGTGCCAGGCGGTCGTCAGGCTGTCGGCGGGATAGGGGAAGCCGACCGTCCGGGCGGCAATGAGCGCTACCGCCTCGGCTTCGACGAGCGCGTTCTCGTTCATCCTGTTGGCCTGTTTCATCTTGCTCTGCGAGGTGTAGCAGCCGCGGAACTGATACTGCAACTCCGAGTCCACCACCGGCAGATCCTTGGCCCGGCTCTCCACGACGGAGAAGAACCCGTCGCTGGTCGTGAGTTTGACATTCGGAAATATGGGCCACGAGTTCATCTCGCGCGCCGTCCGAAGGTATTGTCGAGTCGGGCCGCCGCCGTGGTCGCCCACGCCGTAAACCCACATCATGTCCTTGAGGCCGGTCTGCTGCTCATACTCGAAAAGGAAGCGCGCCATTCTGGGGCTGATGTCGCCGTTGTAGCCGCCGCTGCGGCCGTCGTCGAAAGCAAGCACGCGCGAGCCGTCCTTGCTCTGCCACCAGAACAGGCGGTGCCCCGCTCCGCAGCGATGGAAATAGTAGCGGGTAACCCCGCCGCGCCGCAGAATGCCGGGCAGCGTGTGCGCGTGGCCGAAGGTGTCGCATTCCCAATCTATCTTCACCGAATCGAACGGCAAGCCGAGGTTATCCCTCAGCCACCGCTTCGTGTATAGCAGGTGGCGGCAGATGATCTCCCCCGAGGCCATGTTCTTGTCGCCTTCCACCCACTGGCTCGCCGTTACCTCCCAGCGCCCTTCTGCGATGCGCTTGCGCATGCGCTCGAACACCTCGGGGCAATAGTCCTGCATCGCCTTATAGACCGACACCTGGCTCTGGGAAAAATGAAACTCGGGGAACTCGTCCAGCAGGCGATCCATCGTGGTAAACGTGTCGTAGCACACGCTCACCGTCTCGGGCCACGGCCACAGCCAGTTCATGTCAATGTGCGCGTGCGCCACGCAGTGGATCGTATATTCCTTCGCGGCCTTCGCCATCGGGGCCATCATCTGCTCGGCCTCGCGCGCCGCGGCTTCGACATCCGCTCCGCCCGCAGCATTGAGCCGCTTCTCGACGCTCGCGGCGGCGGAAAGGATGAGGCGTCTCCACTCGGCCTCGCGTTCGGGCCGCGCTGCTGCAAGGCGGCCTGCGAACTCGACCTCTGCAACGAATCTCTCCATCGCCTTGCCGAAGCGCCCCGATGAATCGGTCAGGCGAGCCAGTTGGCGGCGAAGGTCTTCAGCAAAACCCATGTCAGCATTCCTCCAACAGTGATTGCCCGGCGGGTCACTGCGCGCCGGGACGTCCTATTCTTCGCAGGCGAGACACGGAATTCCTTCGGGCAGGAGATAAGCGCCGGAGCGGGGAACGCTACAAGCGGAAACGCGATTGAAATAGAAGGATGGGAGAACATGAAGGCCACGCAGAAGGTTGCGAAAGACTGGGGAATCCACGCCTCCAAGCAGGTGGTTGCGTGCACCAGCGAACTCGTGCTTGAGGGCTTCAAGGGGCCGGGCGCGCAGCAATTCGGCAAGAGCGCGCTGTGGGAGGCGGTGAGAACCGCCGGCAGCGAACTCTGGCTGGACACAGGCGACAAGGCTGCGGCCGGCAAGTTGTGGTCATCGGAATTGTCGGGGCTCACTACGAATAACACGCTTGTCAACCAGGTTGTGCAAACAGGCACGCTGGACGACCTGATAAGGCGGGCGGCGAAGCGGCTGCGCGACTCCATCTCCGGGATCTCGGAACAGCAACTTGCGATCGAGGTGGGGTTTGTCCTCAACGCGCACGTGGCGCTGGACCTGGTGCAGACATTCGGCGCTGTCCTGAGCGTGGAACTGCACCCGATGCTCGCGAACGACATCGAGGGCAGCCTGATCTTTGCCAGGCGCTACCACGCCATATCGCGCAGCCACTTCTTGATAAAGGTCCCCCTTACGCCCGATGGCTACCTGGTGGCGCGCCGGCTGTCCGCCGAGATGATTCCCGTGAACTACACGCTCGGCTTCTCCGCTCGCCAGGACTACCTGGCGGCGCTGTTCTCGCGGCCCAGGTATGTGAACGTGTTTCTGGGCAGGCTGAACGCGGTGGTGGCCGATAACGGTCTGGGCGACGGCAAGTATGTTGGCGAGCGGGCGACCGTGGCTTCGCAGCGCGGCGTGCGCAAGGCGCGCGAGCGGTTCCGCGATTTACCCACGCGCCAACTTGCCGCCAGCATGCGCTCGGGCCAGCAGGTTGCCGACCTTGCGGGTATTGACGTGCTGACCATGCCGCCGAAGGCCGCCGACGAATTCCTCAAACTGAATATCCCACCTCACCAGATTCGCGGCCAGGTGGACACCGAATACAGGGTTACTTTGCACGGCGGCAAGAGCACGGCCGAGGCCGGACTGGATGTGCTGTGGGACATAACGCCTGAGTTCGAATCGTTCGTGGACAAACTGCTGCAGGCCAAGGCCGATGACTGGGACGGCGCGCGCCTGGGCGATTTCGCGCGCGAGAACGGCGCGCCGGATCTCTTCCATGCGTGGACGCCGGAAGAGGTCGCGGAGATTCGGGAGCATGGGAAGATACCCGACCTGGCGCGCTGGCGGGGCAAAGTCGCGCTCGACGACCTGATGACGATGTGTGGTCTGCAGTCGTTCGCCGCCGACCAGACCGCCCTCGACCAGCGCATCGCCGGCCTGATCTAGCGGCGGGGACGACGCGCGGGTTGCGCGAGATGTCATTCTGAGTCCGCCGGCTGGCGGACTGAGACTGACAGGAGGGGTTCGTAGGGCAGGACCTCGTGTCCTGCCCGTGGGACTGCTGCCTACCGGGCGCGTCCGCCAGCTGGCGGACTGGCGGATCGGGACTCAGAATGACAGGAGAAGCCCGCGCGTGCCGCCCCGCGCTAGTGGTCCCATTCCCACTGCTTTTCCGGCTTGGGCGCAGGTTGTGTCTTCTTGGACGGGGCGGATGTGCTGACATTCATCCCGATCTCGACCGAGCCCTTGCTCTTGCTGCGAATGTCCACCTTGCCCCTGACCTGGTTGCCCATGATCACTGCCGATTTCACGCTCTCACCGAGTTCGATCTGCGGGGCCTCGCGGCTGAACGTGCAACCGATCACCGATAGCGAACCCTCAGCAGCCTGCAAAGCGGGAACACCCTCCGCCCAGTGGTGGAAGTGACAGTTGTTGAATGTTACGACGCCTGTGCCAGCAGTTGAAGCAATGTGGTGCGCCGGCCCCCAGAAGGCGCAGTTCTGAAACTGAACCTGCCCGGCATTCGTCGGCAGCACGCGCACCTCGACAGGCTCCTCGCCGATGAATGCCACGAACTCGCCGTTCGTTATCAGGATGCCGTAAGGCTGGCTCGCCTCGACCAGCACGCTGGTCTCGTTCGCGTCTGCGCCGATGCCCAGGAAGTTGCCGTTCGTCGCCCCCGCCTCGGTCTGGATGAAACGGTAGCCTATCTTGTAGCCCCACATGAAAGTGTTGAAGACGTATTCCCAGTCAGTCCGCCCGAAGATGAAAGCCTCGCCGTTTTCGTGGTTGAACTTCACCGCGCCGTTCTTGTCGTCGCCGTTCCAGAAAGGCCAGAAGTGGACGTTCTCAATGCGGCCGATGTCATAGCACTTGTCAACGAAGATGCCCTTCCGCAGCGGCTGCCCGTAGAGGTTGCGGATGTAGTGGCGGCCCGACGGGTTGGTGCCGAAATCCACCCCGAGGTATGGGTTGACGATCAGGCAGTCCACGATCGCGGAATTGTCGCCGCCCCTGCCCGCGATGCACCAGGGATAGGGCTTGATCGCATCGGGCTTCTGGTTCGGGTAGAAGATGCTGATGCCCTTGATGGTGGAGTTCCTGCCCAGCGACACGAACGGCGGGCCTTCCTCTGAGCCCTCCCCCTCGACTGCGAGAAGCACCGTGCCCTTATGTTCGGCCCACGAGGTGGGCGCCGACCATACCCCGCTGAGCGTTACGTAGTCCGGGATTTGCAGATGCCCCTTGATGAGGTAAGAGCCGGTGCCCGCGTGAACGATCCCACCTCCTGCGCCAGCCGCCGCGTCCATTGCCTGCTGAAAAGCCGTGGCATCATCAGTCTGTCCATCGCCTTTGGCCCCGAAGGCCCGCACGTCCAATGCATTCACAGTTGCTCCCTCCTGTTGCGCCGACACCACCGCTGCCATCCCGACCAGCAGGACTGAAACCACCAGCGAGATTCTGAACATGTGAGTTCCCTCCTCGCGCGTAGCGCCAGGTTCGCTGCTCCCGCCGAATCTCCTGCGCCAGAAGTGGCCCCCCGGACCGCCCCCGGCCAGCTCATTGACCTGAATGACCGGAAGGGCGAACACAACCTGCACCCCTATGGCCTCTTCGGCAAAGTAACCATCGGAGTCCAACGCTGACGCACAAGCCGCCGCCTTTCTGTCACCCTGAGTCCCGATGAAATCGGGACGAAGGGTCTCATCTGGAACGCGGAATGACTGACGCCGAGTGAAGGTGGGATTCTTCGTCCCTACTGCGTCGGGACTTAGAACGACAAGCAAGACAGGGGGGCCGCTCAATGCGGCCCCCGATGCATCACTGCGCTCTCGGCTGCGTAGCGCCCTTCAGCATCTGCTCAGTATTCTCTCGGCCAGGCCCCGGCGGCGCTTGCCGATGGCGTCTCGATCCCGTGAGCGTCGCAGATACCGCTCGCACCGAGGGGCGGCATACCGCAGTTCGGCGGATGCCGACGGGATTTCGATGTCGCTCAGAGCGAGGAGCGTGTACCAGAAGGGGAAGCGCTTCCACTGACCCGTTCCATCGCGGTCCGACATCAGCGCCTTCATGCCGGCGGCGATCCAGTCACCGGGACCAATACCTGTGGCCCCGCCCACGGCCAGATGCCGCCACAGGGCGATCGTGCATTTGCCGCAGCAGTATTGACCCCGGGTCGCTCTCCATCTGCTGCTCCGGGCGACCTCGCGCAGCGCGACCGTCATGCCCTCTGTCGCGCGGGCCAGCGCCTCGCGGACTCCGCTGCTCCGGGCGTCGAGCAGGATCAACGCCCGGCAGGCTTCTTCGCCCAGGATGTGCGCCGTCCCGGCGCGGGTGCGCACCGTCTCTCCGGTGAAAAGCCGGATGCCTTCCCTGAAGTCGCGTTCCGTCGGGGCGAACATCACGCCCCGATACGAACCGGGCATCCCCTGCCGGGAAGCGATCCACGTCGCGGCCCGCGTTCGCTCGCCTGCAGACAAACGGCGCTGGTAGAAGAACGCCTCGTTCACGGCGTGGAGCGTCGCCGCAAGACTGCCTCGACTGACTGTGAGCAAGTGGTCCCCCTTTACGAGCCCGCCGGCGGCTGGGCTGCGAAAAGGTCGGCCAGTTTGAAGTGCAGATAAGGCGAATCGGCAGCCCGCTTTGCACCGATCGCGTTCGCCACCCATATCTCGCGATCGCTGTTATTATAAACGACGCAGTGCAGGTTGCCCGTCATAGCGACGGCCTGCGAGATCTTGATCGCCTCATCGGCATTGATCTTCCCGTAGGCGGCCTTGATCATCTGCCCCATTTTCTGGTAGCGGTCATCCTGGGCCAGGTTCTGGTGCTTCGCTTCCGCGATGCGCTTTGCATCGGCCACCCCATCCGCGCGCATCACGGCATTCTCCATCGCCATGTTGCCCTCGGCCGCTTTCTCCGCCGGGTCGTTGTCCGTGTAAACGGCGAAGTATTTCGAACTCGTCTCGCACGCGCGGACGGTCTGGTGGTCCGGATCGCCGAAGATGTAGTTGAAGCCCGCCGTGCGCGATGCGCTCTTCACGATATCCGCGGCCCTCTGCGCGTTGTCGCAGGTCTCCAGAATCTGGCGAAGCATGATCGGCATCGGCATTCCGCCGAAATTGCGCTCCGCCTCGCTCGCCCCCGCGCCGATCTCGCCCAGCGCGATTCCCTTCTCATTGATGCCGCTCACGCACCCCACAAACCCCGCATAGGATGGCGCAACGAACTTGAACTTGCCCTGCGGCTTCGCCACCAGCAAGATGCAATTGTCCTGCAGCCCGATATCCGTGCTGTAGTCCAGGTTGCGAATCTGATACATCTTCCCGCCCGCCGTCGCCTTTCCCCAGGCGCAGAAACTGCTGCACGTGCGCATTATCTCGCCCGCCTCGACGGCGGCGCACATGTGCTGAAGAACCTTGACATCTATGCCTGCCCCCTCTGCAACACCAGCGATCTCCTCCTGCAAGTCGGCCGGCACATTCGCCGACAAATGCCCCCAGATCGTGTCCAGCGCAGGCTCCAGCGCCCCTTCTGGGATCCCCGCTTCCTTGGCCAGAGCCGCCGCGTCCTTGGTCACCCCTTTGACGACAGCGGCAATCTGCTCCTTCAGCAGCACTCCTTGCTGCCGCCCCATGTCCCGCGGGGTTCCCTCGACATGCAGCACGAGTAGATTCTGTTGTCGCTCAAGCCACCCGTTGCCATGTTTCGCAATGAATTCAGCTTGCGCAGGAGCGACCAGCGCGACGGCCAGCGCGACCGCAACTGCCAGCACGACCACGTTTCTTCGCATCTCGCTGCCTTTCTGTTCAGTTATGTGAGCGCCCCCGGAACTCCGTCGGATTCTATTCCCATATTCCGCTCCCGTCAAGCCTGCTGAAGCCCGGGCGCGGCTTCTCCGGCTAGGCCCAAGGGGCCGCCGCGGCGGCTCCGAGCAAAGTCGGAGCCTAGCCACCGAAACCGCGCCCGATGCACACTCAGCGCGCGGAACGCAGGAGAAACGGCTGCCTAGGTCGTAGCAACAAATGGAGGATGAAGTTTCATGAACGCACGCGAACGCGTGATGATGGCTGTCGCTCACCGCGAGCCTGACCGCGTCCCGGTTGATTTCTGGGCGCTCTCCGAGGTCAGCCAGCGGCTGCGTTCACACCTGGGCTTCTCTTCGCAGGAAGAATTGCTATGCGCTTTTCACGTTGACCTGCGCGTGATCGAGGGCCCCAGTTTCGTCGGCCAGGAGATGGAAGCGCGCCCCGATGGCAGCACGCGCGACCTGTGGGGCGTCTGGCGCAAGCCCCAACTCGTGGGTGCCGGGGCGTCATCGGGGACATACATGGAGGTGAGCGAATCTCCCCTCGCTCATGCGACAACGGTTGCCGAGATAGAAGCATACCCTGGCTGGCCCTCCCCCGACTGGTGGGATTACTCAAACGTTGCCGCCGGTTGCGAGCGCTGCTCGGGCTACGCGGTCGTCAACGCAGGCGACCGCAAGGACCGCACCGCGCAACTCAAACCCGCCATGTATCTGCGCGGCATCGAGCAGTTCCTGCTCGACCTGCAAGAGAACTCCGCCATCGCCGAAGCGATCATCGCACACATCGTGGATTACTTCCTCGAATACAACCGCCGCGTGTTCGAGGCATCGCGGGGTAAGATTGACATCTTCATGATGGGCGACGACTTCGGAACGCAGATGGGCCCCATCGTCAGCCCCCAGATGTGGCGGCGCTATTTCGGGCGCGGCTTTCGCGCTTTCATCGAACTGGCGCACAGTTTCGGCATCAAGGTCATGCACCACACCTGCGGCAGCGTGCGCGCCCTGATTCCCGACTTCATCGAGGCCCGCCTCGACATCCTTCAGTCAATCCAGCCGCGCGCCGCCGCCATGGACCTCGCCGAATTGAAGCGCGAGTTCGGAAAGGACCTGTGCTTCCATGGCTCGATTGACATCCAGCACACCCTGCCGTTCGGCACCCCGGATGATGTGCGCGCAGAAGTGCGTCAGCGCATGGCGGCCGGAAAACCCGGCGGCGGCTTCATCATCGGCCCCGCCCACAACATCCAATTCGACACCCCCACCGAAAACATAATAGCCCTCTACCAAGCCTGCCTCGAACACGGCAGATATTGAGTAGGGGCGGCCGCCCGAACCACTTTTCGCCGGCGAACAACGTGAGGATCGTGCGCGTCCAAAGCATAGGAGACGCAGATGGCGGGGCAATCGTTTTCTGAAGGGAGGGAGAGATGAAGTCGCCAAGACGGGTGAGCCTGGCTGCTTTTCTGGTCGTCGGCGGTGTGCTGGCCCAATCGCAAGTGAGCGCTGCCGACGCGACCAAGGCAAAGGCGGAAAAGCCCCAGCAGGCAATCGTGATCTGTGATGTCACCAGGCTCGCAGCCAAGCCGGATGTGAGGGCCGAGGCGGTCGCGAGCGCCAATTGCGGCGACGTGATCACACTTCTGGGAGACCGTTACAAGGACTGGCTGCGCGTGCAGACTGCTAACACGGTTGGCTGGCTCGACGAGGGTCTCATTGTACCGTTGCACGCCCCGGCTGCACCGGCGCGGCTGCTGGTCGCAGCGCGCGACACGGAGGAGCCGCCGCCGTCGCGCTATGGTCAGCCCCCGCTTCTCAATGCGCTGGCGCTCTACTCGAGGTTCCTCCAGTTCTTCCCAAAGTCCGAATATGAAGGGTTCGCGCTTTACAGATATGGTCAGTTGGCTGACCGCCTGGCGGTGGAGGCAACGAAAAAGGCTGACCAGGAGTTGAGGCGGGAGGCGAAGCGCAGCGACGCCGCATTGATGGGTTGGAAGGGCTTGGACCAATACAAGAAGTGGGGGCTCAAGTTCTCGCCCGACCACCTCGGGGGCGAGTACCGATACGACGGACAGGTCTACGCGAGGATTTTGAAGGACCACCCGAGGAGTGCGTGGGCAGACAACGCGGCGTACGCTCTTCTGAGACTGAGCAGGGCAATTGAGTGGGAGGGATTTCCCGAGGGCCCATTGGCGGAACTGCCTAAGTGGCAGGGCTTCTTGCGCAAGTACCCCGAAAGCGAGTTAGCCCCGCTGGCCCAACTGGAAATCGGTTACCTCAACAGGGTCTTGCACGAAATATATTCTTACGAGAAAAAGTTCGCCAGCCCGACCAAAGCCAGGAAATATCGGCAGGCCGCCGTTGGCGTCTTCGGAAGGATTCGCCGCCAGTATGCAGGCACCGAATTCGCGGCGCAGGCCGAAAAGGACCTCGCAGAACTATCCCAAGGCCGAAACGTGTACCTGATGCTTCCCTATTCCCAGCGCCACATCCAACAGCCCCAACCGTAGGGGCGGCGTTCCACGGCCGCCCGCACATTCTCCGTAGGGGAGCAGCGGCGCTGCTCCCCTACAATTGACGCACCTTATCAGCAGCCCAGATACTTCCGCCGCAGGCCTTCGAGCAGGGTCTTGGCTTTCACGATGTCGCGCGCCTGCTGCTCCCCGGAGATCTCGCGCTCGATAGTCAGCGGGCCGCGATAACCTATCTCGACGAGCGTCTTCACGAAGTTCTCGATGCCGACATCACCGTCTCCCAAGGGCATCTCGTGCCCCAATTTCCCTTCTTCTGTGGGCCACTTGCCGTCCTTGCAGTGAACGCCGTCAACCCACTGCCCGACTATCTTGAGCGCCGCGATCGGCTCGCCGCTTCCATATAGAATCATGTTCGCCGGATCGAAGTTCACCCGGATGTTGTCGCGGTTCAGGTCGCCGATGAACCGCTTCAGAGTAGGCCCGGTTTCCTGGCCCGTCTCCAGCGCGAAAACCAGGCCCTTTGATTTGCAGCGGTCGGCCACCTTGCGCGTTGCCTCTATCACCTCGGCATAAAGCGGGTCCTTTTCGTCCTCCGGCACGAAGCCGATGTGAGCCGCCGCGCGCTTCACCCCGATCGCCGCAGCAAAATCAACGATCTTGTATGCAATCTCCAGGCGCTGCGCCCTCGTCTCCGGCGGCACCAGGCCGACCGTCTTGCGCACGGTGGGTATGTCCGCATAACCTTCGCCCGCAAAGCCCATGAAAACCGTGGTGACCGTGATGCCCGATTCGGCAATCGCCTTCCTCAATTGGTCGAACTTCTCCCCGCTCCACCACTGCTGCGGGGGGCAGCCCATCTGCACCGTGGGTATGCCCATCTCCTTGACTCTCCTGAGCCGCTCCTCAGGATTCTCGCCAACTCCCAGCATAACCCCGATCGGCATCTGTTCCATGGTTTACCTCCCGTGAATTGCGTGCGATACGCAATCCGAGTTTCCCCCTTGACAACGAGACTCCTGCCGCCAGGCGTCACTCGAAGCGGAACCGGCACGGATGAGAGGTCAGATAGATCAGGATCAGGCCCGCGACCACCATTTGCGCAAAGGCCAGTAGTGGCGGAACGCCTGCCAGCCGGAGGAACAAGCCCGCGACTGCCACAGCGACCGCGAGCGCCATGGCCAGCGCGCGGCCCCACCTGCGCATCTTCGCCAGCCCGATGCCCGCCAATAGCGCCGCCGCTGCAGCGACCGCCAGAATGCCGCCTGCAATCTGGTAGCCGTTCCTGCTGAGGCGAATCGCCTGCGCGAAGCCCCACAAACCCTGGGCGTAGAAACAGACGGCTATCAGCGTCAGCCCGAACGGTCTGTCCACTGCTCTAGGACGACGGCGCGCCAGACGGACTCGACGGGGTGGACGGGCTGGAGGGGCTGGACGGGCCGGGCGTAGGGGCCGGTAGTTTCGTAAGGGCGGAAGGCATCACCCCGGCGCCGAACGTCGGTGCGAGCACCTCCAGCAGTGGGCTGAGGTCTGCGTCACTCACCGCAAGGGTTGCAAGGATCCTGGTCGGCTCAGCCGTCACAAAGAAAAGCCCCTTGCCGTCCGGATCAACCAGCCAGTGAAACGACATGTGATCCTGCGGTTTCACTGTTCGCAGCAGCGAAATCCAGTTGAACTGCGCAAACAGCGCCCCGTAGTGCGCAGCCGCATTCTCGGCGTCGAGCATCCCCCCCGCTTCCGGACCGGGAACCATGGACACCACCAGGAATCTGGTGACACTGGCCATAGACTTCTTCACTGCTTCGGAGTCCAGGGCTGGGGAGGCCGCCTTGCCTTGCGTAAGGAACTGGGTCAGCAGTGGAACCACCGCCGCTTTGCCCACCTCGATCTCCTGCTGGATCACGGCCTTTGGGTAGGTCAGCGCCTTCGGGTCCATTTTTTCTGGCCGCACGGGCGCGGGGGCCGCAGCGGGCGCTGCAGGCGCCGGCACACTGGCGGCTGGAGCCTTGGCGGGCGCTGCTGGGGCCTTGGCTGGCGGCACAGCAGGCTGCCCCAGAGCCGCAAGCCCGAACGCCATCAACCAGCCCGCCACCAGCAGAACAACCCAAGTCTTGACTAAACTCCGATCAGAACCCATGGCGGTTTCCTACCTCGAACGTGGTTGACTTCCCGGAACGAAACGGCTGGAAGGCGTCCTGAAGGGTCTCGCGAGCCGTGTTCTGCAGCTCGGAGTGAGCCTCGGTGGCTTCTTGCACCGCTGTGCCGGCGTCGGATGTGGCATCCCGCAGCCTGAAAATCGCCTCCGACACCAGGGCAACCTCCTGGGGAGTCGGCTGGGCCTGTCTGCGCTTGATCTCGGCAGCAGGCAGGCTTCCGCGGTCCGGCAGGGAGGGTCGTCGCGTCTGCCAGTGCCTGGCGCCTGTTCTGCCGGAGAAGGCTCTGGCGCGAGACCCGATGGCGCGCCTTGCAACTGCTGGCTGAGCGGCGACCACGGGCATCTCAACAGCCCTGGGGGGCTGAACGGCAGGAGCCGCGCGCGCGGGCCGCACAGCCACCCTTACCGGCGGACCAGGCGTGGTCTGCTGGTTGGCATTCGGCAGCAGAACCCCTAGCGCGACGAGAGCGACGATGGCAGCCGCGCCAACCGCCATGACCAAGCGCGGCACCAGGCTCGGGGCCTGTCTGCCTTCCCAGACCCGCTCGAACAGGCGGCGGTAGAATGCCTCATCGGGCTCGTGGGCAGGCATGGCAGCAGGCAGTTGCGCTGCCACCGCGGCCATCGCGTCCTGTTCCGCGGCGCATTGCCGGCACCGCTCCAGGTGGGCGCGCACGCGTTCCCGAAGCGCCGGCGCCAACTCACAATCCAGGTATGGCGAAAGCAAGTGCAAAACCTTGCGACAGTTCACTGTTGAGCCTCCAGGGCGCAGCGCAGCAAGCGCCGCGCGTGATTGAGCCGCGACTTCACCGTTCCAACCGGGATGCGAAAGACAGCAGCCAGTTCGCGGTAACTCAGGCCCTCGACATCCCTCAGCAGCACGATGCTGCGCAGCGCTGGGGGCAGGGACCTGAGCGCCTGCACGAGCGCCTGCAGGTCCAGCACGCGGTCGAAGGCCTGGCGCGAATCAGAACTTACCAGCGTGTGCGCGTGATCCTCCAGCGGGACCAGCCCGGCTCGCTGCTTGGCGCGCAGACGATCAATGCAGAGGTTGTGGACCACGCGGTAGAGCCATGTCGAGAAAGCCGCCTCCTGGCGGAAGCGGGCGCGCGCGTAAAGCGCGCGGATGAGCGCCTCTTGCGCCACGTCCTCGGCATCCTCGGAGGAGCCCAGGATGTGATAGGCAAAGCGGACAGCCTGACGCGCATACCTGTCCACCAGCGTCTGGTGGACAGCCGTTACGGCTGCAATGCTTGCCTGTGCGGTGGCTGCAGGCCCCATCGTCCCTCCAGCGGAGTATTCACCCGTTAGACGCAGCCCACCGCCGTTTTGTTCGTCAACCGGCTTTTCCACGGGCCTGGCCCCTTGCTTTCGCTAGTGCTGCAGCAAGTTCCGCGTGGCTCTTGGCGTATTCTTCCAGCGGGACCTTGGCCTTGAAACTCTCCGCCGCCTGCCTCAGCGCGAGCACGCCCGCCCGGGTGCCCATCGGGTGGCCGATGATTGCCCCGCCGGCCATCGGCAGGATGTCGAGGCCGAAGGCCTCCAGGTTCGGCACAAGGTTCGTCGCATCCAGCCCACCGGACAGTGCGGGAACCGTGTCCCTGATCCCGCCGATCGGCTCGCGCATGAGATTGACGATCTCGACCGACCGCTCGAACGTATCGGCAATCAGGTAGCCCTGCACCATGTGGGCGCGCACGTAATCGGCCCCCAGCAGCCGCAGCAGCCTGACCACCACCTTCAGATCAATCCCGAAATTCGGGATCCGGCTCCATGCCCCCCGGGCGCCGCTGTGCACGTAAATCGGCACCTGCAGGTCGGGGTCTTCGGCCAGTATCTGCACCGCAGTGAAGCCGGAGGCGAAGCAGTTGACCATCAATCCCGTCGCGCCGTTATCAACTGCCGCGTGAGCGGCCTCGCGTATGTGGTCCGGGCGGGTGCTGATGTGAGGGCAGTATATCGTCTTGCGGCCGGTCCTTTCCCCGGCGCGCTTCAGCGCCTGGCCCACCAGCCGACACTTCTCATCCAGCGGGCAGTAGGGCGGGTTGTTCATCTTCTCGTCATCTTTGATGAAATCGGTCCCCGCCTCCGCCGCCTCGCCGCACTTCTCCGCCACTTCGGCAGCGGTCATGCCTGCGCAGGGCTTGACGATCGTGGCGATCACGAGGTCTTCGTCGGGCAGGCCCAGAATCTTGCGCGTCCCCTTCATCCCGAACTTGGGCCCGGGAAGCTGCTGGAGTAGGGAAGGAGGCAGCGCGAAGTCCATTATGCGCACCGTGTCGCAGAACATCCGCTCGAAAAGCGGCCCCGCAGTCATGAAAAGCCACATCGCGGGCACGAAATACCTGTCAGCGGTCAGGTTGTGCACGGGGAAGGCGATGGTGGCGATCCCCTTGTTTTTCTCGACCTCTTCGATGTGGTGAATCTGCGCCGTGCTCTTCTTGAACAGTTCCGTCGGCTGCCCGGAGCCCACCCATTTGCCCGTCGTCTCCTCCACCGCGATCATCTGCGCGGCGTCGCGCAGGTTGCCCTTGCTGGTCGCCTCCAACCAATAATCCACCAGCAAAAAGCCCTCCGGAGCCTGTCTCACGCCCCCGTTATAGCACCCACTCCGGCGCACTGTCAACCGGGCGCTGCATCGTGGCATGGGCCTCTGGCCCATGTCACCCCGATGGCTCGGGGTGCCACCCATCCCAGACTGAACAGGCGCTCTGCACGAGGCTGCGTTCCATGGGGCGGGTTTCCAATGGGAGCGCTCACGCTCCATTCCGTCTGCCGACGGTGTGAAACTGTCTGGCGCGGTGCTTTTCACTCAGTCGCCATCCGCCTACCCGCGGAAGCCACACACCATCGGGCACGTGGCGATCTCGCTGGGCAACGCCTATCTCTTGGAAGCGCGGGGCAGCCACTACGGCGTGACCGTCGGCCCGGTGCGCCCTTCGTTCAACCTCGCATGCAAAGTGCAGGAGTTATACGGCCCGGCGTTGCTGGGGTGACGAATCAAGAGAAGGAAGGAGGTGATTGACCGTGTGGACGTGGATGAAATACCTGTATCTGGCAATCAGGTTGGGCACGCTCTTCGAGAATCCGCCGGCTGGCGGATTCGCGCAAGTGATCCCGCAGTCACCAGCGAGTCCTACCAGCCGGCCTCAGCCGCTGCCATCCTGGGCGAGACCGTGAACAGCAGCACCTGAGGCCTTGTCGGCCTCATCTTGCACGCGCCCACCTACAGCTTCTGGGGGCTGTGAACGACCGAGGCACGAGACTCGCTCCTGCGCTACGAGCCCAGAGAAAAAGAACAGGCTGCGAGGAGTTACTTACTACTTCGCCCCATGTTTGCGCAGCAACTCTGCAAGCTCGTTGTGACCGGCGCGGGCGGCTCGCTTCCCCCCTACGAGATCAGAGAGGTAGCAGAGCGCGAGTCTCAGCGGCGTCAGCCCATCACTCCTTTTCTTTCGCGTTGAGGTCAGCGCCCTTTGCAATTAAGCTAATGTCCTAATTTGACCTCCTTGCCGTCCTGCATGATGACCTTCCCCTTGCCCCGCAAATGGACGTACCCGACGCCCTTGAGCATGCCGAAAGTCAGCAGGTTCAGATCATCTCCCTCGCCTGTAAAGGTATATCCGCCTGGCAATCCGCAGGAAACCTTGCCTGCGAATCTTTGAATACTACCGTCTCCCAAGAGGACCTGCGCGCTCTCCGACCCTCCGCTGAAAGGGTTCATCATTAGGATCCTGTCCCCGGGAAACTGCAGTACTGCGGTCACATTTCCAGAATCCGACCCGCGCAAGGTTACACTTCCGGAAAGGCCGGTCTTGATGAAATCAGAAGGTGTGTTCACGACGCGAAGTTGGTAAACCCCTCCCAGAGCGGGTATGGTAACCATCCCCAGGTGCCCGATAATCATTTCGCCCTCAGTCTTCTGGAGTTTGAGGTTGCCGGTAACGAACTTTGTGGGCAACTCCAGTTCCGAGATGGGGCTCTTCTCCGTCAGCTTGTATGATTGAGGTGTGATTTCTTTGATCAGGAATCGGCTGCTAACACCTTCTTTCCTGACTTGGCGTATTATCACTTCTTCCAGTTTGGGGATTATCTTGTCCCGCTTCTCCGGATGTTCCTTCAAGAGTAACTCGAGCGCTTCCGGAGTTTCCGCCTGGCTCAGCGTGGCGGCAAAGGTGTCTCCTTCTGTGGTTGGCGCTGGCTCCTCGCCGCGTCGCTCATAAAGTTGTGCTTCTGCGGTCACGAAGAAGCATAAGAGACCGACCCACACGAAAAGCAGCGCCAGCCCGACTACCCTCCTGTCTCGTCTCGAACCTTTCATCTCCGTCGCCTCCAGTTCTTGCGTTCAGCGTTCCCACGATGGCTGTTGAGGAGTTTTTCTACGCGGAGACATGACCCACCTGCTGAGCGCGGCTACGGCTTTAGGGCATCCGCGCAAGCGACCCCTCGACCACCAGCGAGTCCCACCAGCCGGCCGCGGCCGCCATTCTCGGCGACCCGGGAGTGCAGAAGTGGCTGGGCCGCCTCTCGCCGGAGGAGCCCCGATTCCATCGGGGCCCGTGTTCGTCTGGGCGCTGGATAGCATGACCGAATGACCCTGGCGGGTGCGGCCCTACGCTGGCTGCGCGGCCCTTCGGCCTTTCTCAGGGTGAACCTTCCGCCGTCCAGTCCGCCGCCCCGGAGCCGGCATTCCAGCCGCGCGGCTCAGAATGGATACCACCATCTGGTTCAGGCTGGTTCCTTCTCGCTTGGCCCGGCGAACGAGATCTTGGTGCAGGCTCTTGGGAGCGCGCACCAGGAAGCGACCGCTGTATTCTGCTTCGGCCACAGGCTCAGGAATCGGGAGTCCCTCCGATAGAGCCACCTCGATCCAGCCAGCCATCGCGTCCCTGATCATCTCCAGGGCCTCTTCCGCCGTGTCGGCCTCTGTCATGCACCCTCGCAGTTCCGCCACTTCAGCGAAGAACGTCCCATCCTCGTATTGGCGGATCTGGATGGTATAGGGCAAGCGGAGGTAGTCCTCGACCGTCTTAGCCGCGTTTTTCATCTTCCCTGGCCTCCTCTGCATCAATGTCCTGGAGCGTAGCAAGCGCCCGCCGGACTACGTATCCCTTCAGATGCGGCCGCCTCTTCGGCACACTCAGCAGGTGGCGGCCTCGGTGGTAGAAGAAGTGGCTGCCGCCCCGCCCGGGCTTTCGCACCTGGAAACCATAGGCCAGCAGCAGCGCGTCGAGGTCTTCAAAGCGCACCTGCCTTGGACTCTGTTCGACCTTCTGCCGCGGTTTCTCTCGCGCGCCCACTTCCGGGCTCCTGATCGCATGATACCATATGTGATAGCATCCGTCAAGCGGAACCCCGCGTGGCACCCTACCAAGGCAAACGGTTGAGAGGCTATCTTATAAACGCCTGCGCCTGTCACCCTGAGCGCAGCGAAGGGTCTCACAATACCGCATAATCTCCCAGCGGATAGCGCGTTGGTAATGAGATTCTTCGTCCCGACTGCGTCGGGACTCAGAATGACATCTTCGCTAGACCCTCATTTTTCGGATAGGCTCGAACCACAGCCTGCAATGACTTGCAGCCCGCTTGCGCGCGTGCGCGGAATCGGATAGAATCTGCATGGCTGGCTGAAGAGTGCGAGGAGCAAAGATGCGGGTCATGCGTGTCGTCCGTGTTATACGTGTAATCTGTGTCATCTGTGGATTCCTGCTGATAGTATCGCTCGCCGCGTTTGCGTCGAGCCGGTGCGCCTGGGCCGCTGCCCGGAAGCCCCAGGAGCAGCCGACCCTCGATCAACTAGAAGATGCCTACGCCGAAGTCTCGCGTTCCCTCGCTGATCTTCTCTGGGCCAAGGTGGATGACTACTGGCATCCAGGCCGGTACGGTGACGTGATCGCCATCTGTTACCGGATGGTTGATCTGGATCCCTCCTTCGTGGATGCTTACCTCTCGGCTGCGTGGCTCATCTGGAGCGAGAAGACGCCGCAGGCATACAAGGAGGCGGCGGCTCTCTACGAGCGCGGCATGAAGGCAAACCCGGACTCTTGGGAGATCCCCTATGAGTGCGGGGCATTCTTCTACCTGTGGCACATGAGATGGGCCAAAAAGATGACGCCGGAGCACGCGGCCAAGACGGCCGTCCCGTATCTCCGCAGAGCGGCGCAGTTGGTGGACAAGGGCAATGCGTCCAAGGCAGACCGCATCAAGGTCTGGCGCGCCTTCGGCCATGCGCTCACAACGGCGGGGCGGCGCGACGCAGCGGTGAGGGTGTTCAAGAGAGTGCTGGAGATCAACCCCACGGATCCCATCGCGGAGAAGGAACTCAGGAAGTTGCAGCAGTAACGCACCCCGACGGAGGCAGCAATGGAAGACATACTTGGCATGTTGGAGAATGATGGCAGGGTTACCCCGGCGCAGATCGCCGAGCGCACCGGCCGCGCCGAGCAAGAGGTCGCGCAGACCATCAAGCGGCTGGAAGAGCAGGGCATCATCTGCAAATACCAGGCCGTGATTGACTGGGAGAAAGCGGGCGTCGAAAAGGTTTACGCCTTCATCGAGGTGAAGGTCGCCCCGCAGCGGGGCGTCGGCTTCGACGCTGTGGCCCAGCGCATCGTGCGATTCCCTGAGGTGCACTCCCTCCACCTGATCTCCGGCGACCACGACCTGCACGTCGTGCTGCAGGGAACCAACATGAAGGAGGTCGCTTACTTCGTGGCCGAGAAACTTGCTCCGCTGGAAAGCGTCCAGAGCACGGCAACACACTTTGTGCTGAAGACCTACAAGATGCACGGCCACATCTTCGCGCAGGAAGAGGAGCCCGGCCGGCTGCCGGTTTCAGCCTGAGGGCGAGCACGTGTCTTCCTCATCATCCCGCGCGGCAGCGCGCAAGGAACTCATCTCCAAGATGGTGCGGCATCTGCAGCCATCGCCCATTCGGCGCTTCTTTGGCCTGGTTCAGGCGATGCCGCAAGCCATCTCTTTGAGCATCGGCGAGCCCGATTTCGTTACCCCCTGGCACATCCGCGAAGAGGCCGTCTTCTCCCTGGAGCGCGGCGCTACCCATTATACGCCGACCAATGGAATCCCCGAACTATTGAGCGAGATTTCCCGGTATCTGACGCGCCGCTTCGGCCTGCAATATGACCCGACGAATCAACTCCTGGTCACGGCGGGAGTAAGCCAGGGGCTGGACCTGGCCCTGCGGGCATTGCTCGACCCGGGCGACCGCGTGATCTTGCCCGAGCCGTGCTACGTGTCCTATGCTCCTTGCGCTGTGCTGGCTGGCGCTCAGCCGGTGATGGTTCCGACCAGCCGCTCCGACGGCTTCAGGCTGCGCCCCGAAATCATCCGCCAGGCCCTTTCGCAGCCCGCCAAGGTCATGCTGATGGGCTACCCCAACAACCCCACCGGCGCTGTGCTCGACGAGTCGGACCTGAAGGCAATTGCCGAGGTCGTCGCCGCTTCGGACCTTTTCGTCATCTCCGACGAGATTTATGCCGAACTGACCTACGATTCCGCACATCACAGCATTGCCGCCCAGCGGGGGATGGCCGACAGGGCGCTCGTGCTCGGCGGATTCTCGAAAGGCTTCGCGATGACCGGCTGGCGCTTGGGATGGGCTGCCGGGCCCCCGGAGTTGATCGAGGCCATGGCGCGCATCCATTCCTATACCATGCTCTGCTGCGCGAGCGCGGCCCAGTTTGCAGCGCTCGAGGCCCTGCGCAACGGCGACAAGTGGGTGCGGGAGATGCGCTGGAATTATGACCAGCGGCGCAGGGTGCTGCTCAAGCGCCTGGCAGAAATGGCGATACCCTGTGTCGAGCCCAGGGGGGCATTCTATGCTTTCCCTGACGTCTCGGCCTGCGGACTTCCCGATGTCGAGTTCGCAGAGCGCCTGCTGAAAGAGCAGGCCGTGGCTCTCATTCCGGGCAGCGCTTTCGGCCCCAGCGGCGCCGGGCACGTCCGCATTTCCTACGCGACCGCGCTGCCTCAGATCGAGGAAGCGCTCAAGCGGATAGGCGCATTCCTGAGCTCACTTCACTGAGCCCCGGAGGCCAGCTGTGACTCGCAAGCCGACAGTCGCAATTGTCGGACGCCCAAACGTTGGCAAGTCCGCACTTTTCAACCGCATCGCAGGCCGCAGGATTGCCGTCACTGAGGAAACCCCCGGCATCACCCGCGACCGCCTCTACGCCGACTGCGAATGGAGGGGCAAGCCCTTCACGCTGGTTGACACCGGCGGCCTGGATTTCGGCAGCGAGCCGATGGCGGCAGCGATACGCCAGCAGGTCGAGTTCGCTGTTGACGAGGCGGACGTCATCCTCTTCGTCGTGGACGCCAAGGATGGCCTGGCGGGCCTTGACCACGATATCGCGCAGAGGCTCCGCAAGACAGGAAAGCCCGTTGTCCTGGCAGCCAACAAGGCCGATGGCCGCGGCCGCCTCGAAGCAGCCCAGGATTTCCTGGCCCTGCGCCTCGGAGAACCGCTCGCCGTTTCTGCGCTGCACGGCATCGAAATCGGTACGCTGCTGGAACGCCTGGATGCGCTCTTACCGGAGGCCACGGCCGAGCAGATCGAAGACGACAAAGCAATCCGCGTCGCAATCGTTGGTCGCCCGAACGTCGGCAAGTCCTCTCTGCTGAACGCGCTGATGGGCAAACAGCGGGTGGTCGTAGGCCCGCTTCCCGGCACCACCCGCGATGCGATTGACACGCCGTTTTCCTTTGCGGGCAAGGACTATGTCATGATTGATACGGCGGGCATCCGCCGCAGGAGCAAGGTGGGCCGCTCGTTCGAGCATTATTCCGTGCTGCGCGCGCTCAATGCGATAGAGCGATGCCACGTGTGCATTCTGGTTCTCGATGCCGTGGAAGGCCTGACCGACCAGGACATCGCCATCGCCCGCTATGCCGACAAGGAGGGCCGCGGCCAGGTGCTCGGCGTGAACAAGTGGGACCTGCGACTCGATGCCGCAGCAGCGAACGGCCCGCTCACAGCGCGCCAGCAGAAACTGCTGGAGAATGACGTCCTCCCGCACATCAGGGAACGGCTGCCCTTCATGAACTTCGCCCCCCTCGTCTTCATATCCGCCACGAAGCCATGCGGGCTTGACGAATTGATGAAAAACGTTCAGGCCGTCGCAGAGCAGCACACGACGCGCATCCCTGCGCCGGCGCTCAACCGCGCCGTCCGCGAGGCGGTCGCCGCGAAGCCACTCTCGCGCCGCGGTAAGCCGCTGCGCATCTACCATGCAGAGCAGCCATCCACCCGCCCGCCGACGATCATCATCTATGTGAATGACCCCGCCTTGCTCCACTTCTCTTACGAGCGATACCTGCAAAACCGGTTGCGAAAAGCCTTCTCCCTCGACATGACTCCGCTGCGCCTGATCGCGCGTCAGTCATCGGGCAAGGAAGCCAGAGCCAGGAAGTAGAAGAGGCTGAAAGCGATACGTCGGGCCGGCCATGAGCATGGTGATCGCCATTTCCCTTCTGCTGCTTTCCTATGTCGTGGGAAGTCTGCCCGTCGGCCTGTGGGTCGGCTTCGCCAGGGGCGTTGACATTCGAAGAATTGGCAGCGGCAACATAGGCGCCACGAACATGGTGCGCAACCTCGGCTGGGGGCCTGGCCTCGTGGTATTCGCTTTGGACATGGCAAAAGGGATGGCGCCCGTCCTGCTGGCAAAGTCATTGCAGCCTGATGAGTGGCGCGGAGCCGTTCCCGTTGTGTGCGCCGCGCTCGCCATCGCGGGCCACATATTCTCCCCCTTCCTGCGCTTCCGGGGTGGGCGAGGAGTTACAACCTCCCTGGGCGTCCTGCTTGCTCTTGACTGGCGCGTTGGGCTGGCCGGCTTCGGCGCGTGGCTCGCGGCCGTCCTGATCGCGCGTATCGTTTCCATAGCCTCCATCATCGCAGCGGCGAGCGTGCCGACGCTCTTCTGGCTGTTCAGGGATCCACAGCCCTACCTCTGGTTCGGATTTTCCGCCGCTGCCATAGTCATCGCTCGCCACTGGCCCAACATCAAGCGCCTCGTTCGCGGAACGGAGCCGCGCTGGGGCGCGCGGGACGTCAAACGTGAGACCTGACGGTCCCGTGGCAATCATCGGCGCTGGCAGTTGGGGCACTGCCCTCTCTGTCGTTCTCGGCCGCGTCGGCACCGCAGTCAGGCTGTGGGACTACTGGCCCGAACATATCCGGCACGTTGCAGCCGAGCGTGTCAACGAGCGGTTCCTACCTGGCATCGCCTTGCCTTCCGACGTGCAGCCGTGCGAAGACATCGAAGAGGCCGTCCGCGGCGCCGCCTCCATTATGATGGCCGTGCCGGCAATAGGCATGCGCGAACAGGCCCGCAGGCTGCGCCCGCTGCTTGACTCATCCCCGCTCATCATCAGCGCCGCCAAGGGCCTCGAGGAGCGAACCGGCCTGCGCATGTCCCAGGTCATCGCCCAGGAAATCCCGGCTGTCGCTCATTCGGTAGTCGCGCTGTCCGGCCCCAATCTCGCTGTCGAAGTCGCGCGCGGAGTCCCGACTACCACCGTGGTCGCGTGCGCCGATGCGGAACACGCGCGCCGAGCGCAGGCCCTTTTCATGCAGCCCGCCTTTCGCGTTTACACAAACGCGGACGTCATCGGCGTCGAGATGGGCGGCGCGCTGAAAAACATCATCGCAATCGCAGCGGGCGTGAGCGACGGCCTCGGCTTCGGCGACAACACCAAGGCTGCCCTGGTTACACGCGGCCTGGCTGAGATCAGGCGTCTCGGCGTGGCATTGGGTGCCTGCGCCGATACTTTCGGCGGGCTATCCGGGATGGGCGACCTGGTCGCGACCTGCGCCAGCCGCCACAGCCGCAACCACCGCGTCGGCTTTCTGCTCGCGGAGGGCAAGAGCCTGGACGGGATTCTCGCCTCTATGGACCAGGTGGCCGAAGGGGTGCCCACCACCCGCGCAGCGTTGGTCCTCGCCGGGCGCGCTGCAGTGGAGATGCCCATCGCCCGCGCAGTTCACTCGGTCCTCTTCGAAGGCAGCCCAGCCAAGGAAGCGGTTGCCGGCCTGATGACCAGGACCGGCAAGGACGAACTGGACGAACCGTGGATCCCACCCGGGGGCTAACCCCAACAAGGCGGATTGTCATTCTGAGCTAAGCGAGGAATCCCATGGTATTCAGCATCCCTCGTCCCGTTCCGGCAGGAACTTCCACCACACCGGCTGAACTGCCCCCTAGGACGCCCGCACAGGAGGGAAAGATGCTCGGGACGACTCGTCGTCGGCTGCTTCTCGGCGCGGCTTTGGGGTGCCTAGCCGGCTCTGCTGTGTGGGTCGCCGGCTTGCTGCTGACCTCCATCGCCGGCGCCAGAGGCCTAGGGCCCTTCGGCGAGTTCCTCGGTGCCCTTCACAGTACCGACGCCGCGCATGGAAGGGGAGCCGCCATGCACTACATGCTGAGCGATCAGGCAGCGGCCTTGGGAGCGCGCATGGCACTCTTGGAATTTTTCACGTTCGTGCTGCCCGCGTGCCTGGTCGCAGGGGTTGTAGGCGGAATGACCGCTCGGTCTGGTCCGAGGGTCTCTCTGGCGGTGGGTGCATTGGCATCTGCCGGGCCACTATTGCTTAGCCTAAACCACTTGAGCCTCTACCTTGCAGGGCCGCTGTTGCCTTGCACACTCTGCGCGGCTGTCGGCGCAATGACAGCGCTGGGCGTGAGCGTCATCCGCCGGAGCAGATGACCCTCGCTGACCTGATCCCACCCGGACAGCCCCAGGGCGCTGGTATCTGCGCGCGGCACGGGGAACGCCTGGTCTTCGTCGGCTATCGCCCGCGCAGGGAGCAGGGCGGCATGATCTGCGGCCGGGTAGGCGGCTGGCGAAAAACCGGCGAGTCCTGGCTCGACTGCGTTCGGCGAGAGACCAGGGAAGAGATATGCTGCGACGTGAACATCACTACCAGCCCGCAAGCCTACTTTGCCGAGCCAGCAGCAGATGCCGGGCCCATTGACCTGCAAGACGACCCGCGGCCCCTATTGGTCAGCCTCCAGCACCTCACAGGCCGAGGCTCCGGACTTTACTACAATGTCATCTTCCTTGCTTCCCTGCTTGGCGAGCCCCGCCTGGGCCCGCAAATCGAACTGCTGGTCTTTCTCACCGATGCCAACCTGCTCTCCCTGGCCCAGCAGCCCTTGCCCATCGCAGCAGTGATCCAGGCAGGAGGCAGGGCGGAATCCCGCTCAGAACTGCCGCCCGAAACCCCCGTCACCCTGGGCAGGTCCCTGATCCTCCTCGCCTCCCTCATCAGCTCCGGCCTCCCCTTGTGAACCCCGCCCCCGCCCGCAGCGCCCCATGTCCTGTAACCTTCAAGATGCTACAGTTTTGTAACTCCAAAATGCTACACCTCCGCGACCGAGTATTGGGCGATGGTCTGGTTATTGGCGCGCACCGTGATCTGGTCGCCCAGTAGTTGCAGCC